>FUFK010896204.1_pt1 | contig 42289 bp, 55 predicted proteins | sample 1021851 | NCBI WGS metagenome assembly FUFK01 (sample SAMEA51879418, study PRJEB19060) | metagenome
GATACTTAGGAGCAAAATCTTCTGATCCATCTGCTGATAATGATGGCGACAGCTTAATTACTGGTTGCACTTATTTTAATACCTCTAACAATGTAATGATGGTTTACACAGGATCTGCCTGGGTAAGAACAACACCATCATCATCGGATCAAACAAACATTAATGCTTTAGCTGCAAGTGCAGTAATTACTGATATGTCTATGTTGGCAACTACAGATGTTATTGCTGATATGGCTCTCTTAGCAGATTCAGATGTTATTGCAGATATGAATACACTTGCAACTTCTGATATTGTAAGTGATCTTAATACTCTTGCAACAAGCGATATAGTTTCTGATTTAAATACTTTAGCAACATCAGATATTGTTTCAGATATTAATACTTTAGCAACAAGTGATATTGTTTCTGATCTTAATACTTTGGCTACTTCTGATATTGTTACTGATCTAAATTTACTTGCAACAAGTGATAATGTAACAAATATGGCAACACTTGGAGCTAGTGGAGTTGTATCTAATATTGCAACTGTTGCTGCGGCAGATGCTAACATATCGACAGTAGCGTCAAATATTTCTGGCGTAAATAGTTTTGCAGATAGATATAGAGTAGGATCTAGCGATCCAAGCTCATCACTTGATGAGGGTGATCTCTTTTATAATTCTACGAGTAATACTTTAAAATATTACAATGGCAGTGCCTGGGCAAATGTAGAAGCAACAGACACAAGTAATTTAGCAACAAATGGTTTTGCTATTGCGATGGCAGTAGCTTTATAGAAAGGAAAATATGGCACAGAATTTTAGACCTTATACAGCAAACAATGTAGGCACATCTGCGGCTACTTTATTTACTGCTAATTCCTACGATACTGTTGTTGGGATTCATGTAACTAATATTCATACAGCAGCAATAAATGTTGATGTGTATATTAATGATGGATCTAACGATATTTATTTAGTTAAAGCAGCACCCATTAGTGTTGGTGGTGCATTACAAGTTTTAGGCACAGGTAAAATAGTAGTTAAATCTGGCGATGCATTAAAGGTTGTTTCCGACACAGCAGCAAGTGTTGATTGTTGGGTTTCAGCAGTAGATGATATTAGCACATAGAGGATAGCATGGGATATATTGGAGCTACACCAAGTAATAATTTTATTAATACAGACGTTCAACGTATTACTGGCAGCACAAATAATTATATTGACTTAGATCATAGTATTAGTTCTCTTGATAGCGTAATTGTTTATGTCAATAATGTACGTCAAGAAAGTACCAACTTAACATTTACATCGGCTAGTAGAATTACCCTGGGAGATACTTTGACCGCATCAGACGTATGCGAGGTAATTTTCATAGGAAAAGCAGTAGCGACACAAACGCCAGACACAGGAACAGTTACTAATGATATGTTAGCTGGTAGTATTGCAAATGCTAAACTTGCTAACTCTAGTATTTCTATAAATGGTAATTCAGTTTCTTTAGGTGGTAGTGTTACAGGAATTGGAGAAGCAAATACTCCTTATGCAAGAGTAGGTTTTTCTTCTGCACCATCAGTTAATAATGGTACATTAAAAATTGCAGAATTTGGTAATATATTATTTGCAAGTGATAACTCTATTGTTGATACTACAAACTATAAAATAACGCCTGGTGTTGCTGGAAAATATTATGTTGCGGCACATATAAATTATGCTCCAAATGCTGTAGACGAAAAAGATTATCATTTATTACTTTTTAAAGATACTGCTGTCACAATAAGAACTGCTACCCTTGCCGCTGGAAATAGTAATGGAAGAGGAACAGATGTTTTTTTATCTGGCTTTGTAGAATTAACAGATTCTAATTACGTTCAAATGAAAGTGTTTCAAAATAGTGGAGCTTCAGCTCAATACGCTTATGGAGATACAACAGGTGCATCAAATTATTTTGAATTATTTAGGATAGCATCATGAGTGCATTAGACAAAAAAATAACTGCATATTTAGGCAGAACACCAGATTTTCTTGAAGAGGTCGTAATTCAAGATGATATGATAAATGGAGTAAGTAAAGAATACATAGCTGAATGGAACGCAACAGATAAAGCAAAACCTACAGACGAACAACTAGACGCTTTATCTTCCCAAGCAGAAACTTTAGAAAACAATGCAATAGCAATAAGAAATAGACTTAATGAATATCCAAGCATAGGAGATGTCATAGACGCAATCTTTAAAAAAGAAGCTGGGGATAGTTCAGAATTTGATACACTATCTACATTAAGACAAACAATAAAAACAAAATATCCAAAGGAGAGTGAATAATGCCTTTTACTAAATTATTACCTACTTCTATTGACCTAGCACAAAACTTTGCGTTCACAGGTAGTGTCAGCGGAGCTGGTGGTGGTAAAGTTTTACAAGTAGTAATAGCAACTCACACATCTGATAGTTTTACAACAAGTGGTTTTGCTACTTTATTTACTGCTTCTATAACTCCCTCAGCAACTTCAAGCAAAATTTTTGTATCAGCTTCACTTCAATATAATAACTATGGTAATGGTAGCACAAGTTATCCAAATGGAACTGTTCAAATTTTAAATACAGGCGATACAACTTTATGTAAAGCTTATGCTAATTTTTCTGGTAATGTTAGCACAGACCAGACAGACCAATTTGATAGTTCACTTCATCTTAATGCTTTGGATAGTCCAAATTCAACATCTGCATTAACATACAAAGTATCTTACACAGCTGCAGCTGGTAGATTTGGTTTAATGGGTGCAGCTACAAGAGTAAATGGCTCAACATTAACATTAATGGAAATAGGTGCATAATGAGAGATTTTGATAAAATGACAGTTAGTATAGAAAAATTACAAGCTAATTCAGAATATGTAATTAATTATAATGGTGGTGCAGTAGATGAAGCACTTTTTGATTCAATAGATTGGCACAGTACAAATAATTTAACTTGGTTACAGGTTAAAGAAGAAATGGATAAATTATGAGTTACATAGGCAGACAATTAAACAATTTATCAGATAGAGTAAAACTAGATTCTCTTACTGCAAGTGCTACCGCTACTTATAACCTATTACTTAATACAGTAGCTTATGTTCCTAGCAGTGCAGAAAGTCTTACTGTTTCATTAAATGGTGTAATACAAGCACCGCAATCTTCTTATACTGTAAGTGGTAGTCAAATAACATTTGCTAGTGCTTTAACAAGTTCAGATAGTATTGATTTTATTTTAGCAGAAAGAAGTATTACACTTCAAACACCTTCGGCTGGATCAGTAGGTACTTCACAGTTAGCCGCAGACGCTGTCAATGGAGATAAAATTGCTGACGATAGTATTTCAGATGAACATTTAGACCCAACAGCAATCACAGGTCAAACAGAAAAAACATCTTTAGTAGACGCTGATAAGTTTTTAATATCCGATAGTGCAGATAGTAACGCATTAAAGTATGTGCAGAAATCTAATTTACCTAGTGGTACTCATGAGTTATTACAACAGGTACATATATCAAGTGCTGTATCTCACTTTGATACTAATGCTATTTTTTCTACATCTTACAGAACTTACGTTTTATTTGGCTACCATTTAAGACCATCTACAGGTGCTAATTTAAGAATGAGATTTTTAGAAGTTGGTGGAAGTTTAATGAATGGAAGTAATTATAAATATAATCAATCATATGCAAAAGATGGTGGAACTGGAAGAAATTATCTTTCTGGTACTTATTTTCAAATTGCTGATGGTTGCGGTTATAGTGTTGATAATGGCGGTACAAATTTTACTTTGTATGTCAATGTAGACCGAGGTACAAGTTCAGATAGTGCTATGCAAATTTGGTGGAACGCTGGCGGTAGCACAGATGATGGTAATTCAGCACAATGGGGTGGTGGTGGTTGGTATGATGGAGTTATATCAAATGATCCACCAGAAAAACTTAGATTTTATTGGAGCAGTGGAAATATTACTAATGGTAGAATTGCAATTTATGGAATTAAAGGAACTTAAAAATGACTAAATGTTATGCAGATGGCAAGATAAGAGATTTAACAGCAGAAGAACAAGCTGAATATGATGCTATGCAAGTAGAAGCTAATTCTGTTCCTGTTAGATTAGAAAAGGTAAGACATTTAAGAGATTTACTTTTAAAAGAAAGTGATTGGAGAGCATCTTCAGATTACACAATGTCTAATGAATGGAAAGCTAAAAGACAATCTTGGAGAGATGCTCCACAAAATTTTAATACAACAGAAAAGTTAGACGAATTACTTGCTAGAGATGAGCAAGGAAAATTAACACATACAGTTTGGAGTAAACCATGAGCTTAGTTAAATTAAATGCAAGATCAGCAGCAGCTTTAGACGCAACAGTATTAACTGGTAATCTACCAGCTATTAGTGGAGCTAGTTTAACTGGAATTAGTAGTGCTTTAGTTCAAACTGGAAGAACATTATTATCATCAAACACAAGTATTACTTTAGATAATTGTTTTACAAGTTCTTATGAAAATTATTTAATGGTGCTTAGTGATATTAATTGTACTGTTGATGACCAAACTTTACAATTAAGATTTAGAACAGGTGGTAGTTCTGGCTCAACTGATACTGCTAGTCAATATAGATATGCTTGTCGTTATTTTGATGATGATGGTAGTGTTTCTAGTAATACTGGAGTAGACCAAAGTTCAATTAGAATAGCTGATGGTAGTGAGGAAAGTGCGGCATGGAAAGGATATAATGGAACATTTACAGTTTATCAGCCACAATTAAATACATCAACAAGAATGGCTGGGTCTGGAAGCTTTACAAGAAATACACACAGTGATGAAGATATAGTTTCAAGTCATAATGCTATGCACTATGATAGTGATGCTCAACATACAGGAATATTTTTATATTATAGTAGTGGAGATATTAGGGCTGGTGCTAGTGTTACTGTTTTTGGAATAAATACAACATGATTAATCCTAAACATTTCTGTAATTGTGGCAAAGAAGTATATTGTAATTGTAATCCTAAATGTGATTGCGGTAAAGACGAGTGCGATTGTCAGTAGATGCAAAACTTTATAGCTTTAGTGCTTCTAACATTGTTAGTTGTTGCTTCCAAACCTGTTTTTTCAGATACAAATTCACAAACAAATCAATCTGGTAGTAACACAAATATTACAGGTGGCTACACAACAACAAACAACAACACATATCAATCTGGATCATCTAATGATACGACTTCTACAACTACTAATAACACTACGAACACTACAAATAATAAGTCTACTGTACCACCTCCTAGTGCCAACTCGCCATCATATAGTTCCATGTCGCAAGATGTTTGTAGTATGGGTGTTAGTGGTAGTATTTCTACTAGCCTGGTTGGTGTTAGTGGGGGTAAACATTTTGTCGATTTGAACTGTGAGCGTATTAAGCTTGCGAAAGTAACTAAGGATTTTGGTATGTCCATCGCAGCTGTGTCAATATTATGCCAGGATGAAAGAGTGTTTAGAGCTATGATGATTTCTAATACTCCTTGTCCAGCTCCAGGCGGTTTAATTGGAAATAAAGCAATAGAGTTTTGGGAAACATATCCAGAATTAAGACCAGATTATGAACACTACATTAAAGAAAAAGAATATATTGAAAAGATTAACGCTAACAAAGTTTGCACAAATTGTGATGTGCAGCCTATTAATCTCAACATACACAAAGGCTGAAATTGTAACTACTGGTAATTTATTACCTAATGCTGGCGATGGTGTTGATTGGGGATCATCCCAAACTGATATGATTAATGATGGCAGCAGCGGTTATGTTTCTAATGGATCTGTTGTTAATGGATTTACAATAACTTGTCCTACTGGACAATCTAATTGTGGTTACAAGTATGATGTAGGTGGAGATTTTGAAGTTACTGGTACAGCTACAGTTAGTGTTGATGATGTGCCTCTAACAAACAATACGATTACGCAGCCAATGCTTGATAATGGTATAACTTTAAATAGTTATATTGATGTTGCTAACTGTGAAAGTGTTGAGGGTAATTGTGAATCAAAAGCTGGTAGTAATGATTCTCATACTACAACTGTTGAATTAAAAGATGTTGATGGAAATACTTTAAGTACAGTATCACAAACACGAACAGATATAACAGGATTTCATGGTAACTGTAATGGTTATCCTGGAGCAAGTGGGGATGGTAGATCTGCTGCTTGTGGTCAATACATAGATAGTATTATTTATAATGGTATTGGTAGTAATAAAGTAGATTGGTCTTGGTCTGGTACTGATACAAATTATATTTCTCAATCTACCCAAGGTGTAAACTTGTTAGGTGCATCGTTAAAGATGACATACGACAATCAAGGTTTTATTCCTATTGATGAAAACATCCAGGAAGATCTTGATACAATAGAAGATATAGAATTTACTTACGATGAATTACCTATAACCGAACTACCAATATTTGAAGAAATAACCTGGGAAGAAGATTTTACTTTTGAAGATGAATTATTTGAAGAAGAATTTGAAATAATTTTTATAGAAGAATTTGAATCATTTGAAGAATTTGAAACACTTGAAGAATTTGAGGAATTAGAAGTAGCAGAAGAAATAGAAACCATTTTTGAAGAAGAATTTACTGATGAAGAAATGGAAATTTTAGAAGAGGAATTTGCTGATGAGTTTGAAGAACTTACTGATGAAGTTATGGATGAAGTTGTTGAAGATGAAGCAACTGAATTGGTTGAAACCAAAACAGAAGAAGAGAGTTTTGCGGAAGATAAAAATGAAGAAAAGGAAGTAGCAGCTGCCGAAGAAGAAAAAGAAGAAATTATTAAGGAGAAAAAAAATGAAACCATTACAGAAGAAAAAACCGAAGCCAAGGAAACCAAAGGGTTACTAGAAGAAAATAAAGAAATTGAAGTTACTGAAAAAGAAAATAAAAAAATAAAAATCGATGTTATTGATAATGTTTCTATTGAAGTAAAACAAATATCTTTATTTGATAATGGTAATGAATTAGCTGCTTACGAGAGTAACGACTTTTATCAACCAGAAACTATTTATTCTGATGTTGATAATGCTTTTTTTATTCAAGCTGATTTATCAATTTATAACAAAGGAATTTATTTAAACATAGGTTTAGATAATTATATTTCAACTGATCCAGTTGGAAACCACGAACGAAAAATTATACGACTTAAAAGTACAAAAATTATCTTTGATGATTGAGTTACAAAAATTAAAGGATTTATTATGATACAAAAACTAACTAACTATGCATCTATATTAGGTGTTATTGGTGCGATTGGTGGTGGCTTTTATGCCTGGGGAGAGTTTAATACTAGACTTGATGGCATAGAAAATAAAGAATTTGTTGTTAATGAAACAGTTGATCTTACACCAGTTAATGAAAAGATTGCTGATTTAGAAGTAGAAATATTAGATCGTATGTCCGCNNTNGAAGATGANTGGATGGCTAGAGATAATGACAGCAACGATGATATATTAAATGATATTGCTGGTTTAAAATCAGATGTTGAAGATTTATTTGAAAAAGCATCTAAAGCTGATAGCCAATTGCAATTAAATATTGTCGAATTATCTGATAAAACTTTTAAAGAGTTTGGTAAAACAAGAGATCTTATTAATGATCTATCTAATAAAATTGCCATAGCTGAAAAGCAAAGTGAACTTAATAAAATATTGATTGATGAAATCAAAGCGGAAGCAAGTAACCCGCTAGGTGGATAATGTTTTATATAACTGCTTTTATATGTATGTTGCAAATTAATGCGTTACCAGTACCAGTTTGTTTTGCTGATGCGTCAATACCTTATTCATTTAAAACAGAAAATGAATGTTTAGAAAAAAGAGATAACTTAATAGAATTAATTGACCAGGAATTAAAAGACAGAAAAATGTCTATGGTTTTTTATTGTAAACAAATAGGTAATTTTGAGGAAACAAATGTCTGATTGGGAAAAAGATGTAGCAGAATTAAAAACAGATATTAAATATCTGCGTGAAGATATTGGTATAATGCAAAAACAAATAAGAGATCTAAATGTTTCTGCTAATACTGGCATGGGTTTTTTTAAAGGAATTTTAATTATAGGATCATTATTAGCAGCTCTTTATACTTGGTTAAAAATAATTGATTAATTTTGAGTTATAGAAAAATTGCCCTTGGTGTGCAGAATGAATTTGTTGCTGCTGCCTGGCTATCAAAAAATAATTACACAGTTTACTGGAAAACACAGGACAATGATCCAATTGATCTTGTTGCAGTACATCGTGTTACAGGAAAGGTTTTAAAAATAGATGTAAAAACTGCATCTATTCGTAAAACTTGGAAACCTGGTACTTTAATAAATAGGAAAGAAAGCGAGTACCAAAAACAATTAGGAGTAAAAATATTATATGTCTTTAAAGATGGCAGCTGCCGATTTAAATGAAGTAAAAGAAAGAATAAGATCTCATGAGGGGTTTGAGCTAGAGCCTTATGTAGATACATTAGGGTATCTCACAGGGGGTGTTGGGCATAAAATTTTACCCTCAGAAGAAGTACCGACAACAGAAGCTGGTTGGTTAAAATTATATGACCAGGATTTTGAAAAAGCAGTAGCAGCTGCGGATGAGATTACCCCAGGGGATATTCATCCAACAGCTTTCGGTATTATAATAGAGATGATTTTTCAGCTTGGGAAAAAAGGCTGCATGAATTTTAAAAAAATGCATAAAGCTTTGGCTGAAAAAGACCATGTGGAAGCAAGTTTACAGATGCTTGATTCCAGGTGGAGAAAACAAACAAAAGCTAGATGTGAAAGTTTAGCAGAATTAATGAGGAGTATAACATGAATGCATTAAAAGAAATTTGGAATGGATTATCTAAAAGAGGAAAGATTCTTGCAGCATCATTAATTGTTATTATCGTTCTAATAATAATTAATTTATTCTAATGGTTTGGCAATTATTAGCAAAACCATTATTAGGTGTAGCAGCTGATGGTGTTAAAGCTTTTGCAGCTAACAAGGCTGCAAAGAACGAATTAAAATTAACTGAAATAAAAGCATCTAAAAAGAGAATGGAAGATGTTGCTGCTGGCAAAATTGCATGGGAGCAATCAGCTGTTGATCAAATGCAAAGCAGTTGGAAAGATGAATTTTGGACTCTTATTTTTGGGGCAATATTATTAGGATGTTTTTTACCCTGGACACAAGATTATGTTGCAAAAGGTTTTATCTTTTTAGATGAACATACCCCATCATGGTTTAGCACCTGTTTAATTTTATGCATTTCTGCATCTTTTGGCATCAAGGGTGCAAAAGGTGCTATGGGCTTATTTTCTAAGAAAAAGTAAAAAAAAAGAGGCTCTAGGAAGCCTCTCAGTGAGTTTGTAGCAAGTGGGCTGTATGATTAGACCTGGGTAATTTTACCTTTTTTTACCTTTTTTTTGATTTGCCATATTGATTTATCTTTACCAATTGTAAATTCATTAGATATAACAGCCGCAATCTCTTTTAGATCTTGCAGCTGCTGCTTGTTTAATTTTTCTTTAGCTTTGGAATATTTCATTAATATTTTTTCTATCTTCTGCTAAATTTTCCCAGGTAGTTGTATAAAGATCCGACATCTTTTTATCTTCATGCCCCATCTGAGCTTGTATTCTATCCTGGTTATGTCCTAAAGCTCTCCTCCTAGAATTATTATATCTTCTATATTGATGAGGACTAAATAGCTTTGGATCTAAACCAGCAGCTATGGCATTTTCCTTAATCGTTCTTTTATTTACATTTGCCTCATTAAGGTATGTGCCTTTTATAGTTGGAAATAATAATCTTTTAGGATTTAAAATTATTGTTTCATTGGAACATAAAAAATTAATCCAATCTTTTAAATCTAATAAAAGATCATCTGGTAAAACAACCATCCTGGTTGATTTTTCTGTTTTAGTTATTGTTACATGATTTGTTTTTCCACAATGAGATTTATTAACTACAACAAATCCTTTGTCTAAATTAACATCTTGTATCTGTGTAGGTCTTATTTCACAGCCCCTTTTACCAGTTCGACTTGAATACTTATTATAAATATAATCAAATCGTTTTTTAAATTGTATTGACCATTTATTATAACCTTTGTTTTTTTCCTGGGTTAAATAATTTTCTAATTGATCAACCTCTTGTTTAGTAGGAGCTTTGATTTGTTTTGTTCTAGTTTTAGATTGATGTAAACTTCTATCAACCATTGCTACAGGATTAATTTTCATTCCCATATTTTTTACAATGGCTAACTTGCAAGCTGATTCAAACTTAAACCAACACTTTGAATTTTTATGCTTACCTAAGTTTTTATAAAAAACCTCAGATATTTCATAAGCAATTTCTGGTGTTATATCAGAACATTTATACTCAGTTAATTTTCTACCTCTTACCTTAATATTATGAATAGATTTTCCTCTAATTACATCAATGTAAGAAATGTACTCATTATAAGTTTTAGGTCTTAACCCTTTAGTTTCATCCTGGAGATGTTCTTTATACTTACCTAAATAAGTTTTTTCTAAGGCATCTAATGCAAAACTAAATTTTAAATCATTAGGCTGATACTCTCCATCATCAATGGATCTATCAAGATCTTTTTTAAATTTATCTGCTAAAGCAAAAGCCTTAACTTCCTCAATAGATTCTTTGCCTTTTTTAATTGTCCAGGATTTTTTCTTCCTTTTCTTTGTTATTGGGCAAACATACCAATAAATAATTTTGTTGCCGCTTTTAAATGGCTCACTCATTAACTAACCCCACTTTTTATTATCTTTAATTGTTTTTCTAATTGTGAAATTCTTGCTTTGATTTTTGGCGTTTTGTTTTTTATTTGATATAAATTTATCAACTCGCTTGAATCTTTTTCTTTTAATGAATAAACTTTGTTTGGCTGCGGTTTATCCAGGCATTTAGGATCATCCTGGACAGCCTCTTTAATTAATTTTAATTTACCATCACTATCGTACTCATACTCTTTTATGCTTACGATAGGATCTGGCTTATGATTATAAACAACTTTTTTAACCATTATTAACCTCCACTAATTTAACTCCAACAATGTTTGGATTGATATTTTTTTGATACTCTTCAGTTTCTAACAATATATCTAAGAAACCATTAAGATCCTCGGCATAGACATCTTTTTTAACAACATCATCTTTGTTTTTTCTACTAAAAGTAATGTCATAAAGATCTGCACCATTTAACAAAATCTCAATAGTACCTTTTCTATTTTTTAAAACGCTAGTACCGCTAACAGTAAATCTTAAACCAGGTAATTTGTTATCACCGCCAACATATCTAAAATCTCTAGCTGCATAACACATCAACTGGAACTTGCTAATTTGCCCCTTAATAGTCTGGGCAACTTGCTTATTGTAATCTTCCATTTTTTCCTTTCTGTTAGTTTTTTTTATCACTTACATTTATAATATAAGCATTAAATGCTAATAATCAAGCGGTAGGTCAAGAAAAAATGCTAACTTTTAAAAAGGTATCAAAAAAGGTATCACTTTATTTTGGGTAATCCTGGGTTTCCTTAGTTTTTAGTGGTCGTCAATAATCGCCAAAAAAGATAAAAATTGTGTTTTTCTGCCAATGCATATAAACTTCTAAGCGGTAGGTCAAATGTTCGAATCATTTCGGGCGCGCCAGTTTTCCGCCATTATTTCACATTTAAAAGAGCAGCTACAAAAAAGGTATCAAAAAAGGTATCAGTTTTTGCAGCTAATTATTAAAGATTATATATTATTTTGAAAAATTATTTAAAAAAAAAGTGATACCCTGTTAGCATTTATGATTTTCATGTAATCTCTTTAACCATCGTACATACATGAAAGGTGGTACATCATAAAAGCCATCCGATTCGGTTGGATATATTTTTTTAACCCTAAAATTAATGATCTCGTTGCTTTTAGGATCTACCTGGTACAATGTAACTAGACCAGTAACATTAAGGCTCTCAGCTATCTTTTTTGTTACAATAAAGGACTTAAAATTCTGTCCTTTATCAAATGCAGTTTCAACAACAGCTAATACCTTTTTACATTTTTTACAGATTTCAACATGGTCAATATCAACCATTCCCAAGCCATCAAATTGTCTATGAAATTCTGAGTAATGATCACCCTGGTTGTAGTAATTATTTCTTGCCATCTAAACTTTAAATTTATTTTTTATATCTGTAATTTCTTTCCTTAGTTCTTTGTTTTGTTTTATTTTTTTTTCCAAAAGATCTTCTGCAAATTTAACTTTCCAGGAAGTTTTATTCTTTGCAATTTCTTGTTGAATTTTAGTAAGATAAACAGCTGCATCCAGTAATTCTTCAATTGCATTATCTAACCATTTGTCCAATGTTAATTCTGCTTGCACCATTGTATTTTTATATTTTAAAATGCCCTTATTTGATCTGTTAGCAAGTTTATTTATAATGCTTTGTACTAATGGATCATTTGATTTACCAGCTGGTGTATTGTCTAAAATTATAGATTTAAGATCTAATTCTGTCATTGTATTACTATTCTTTTTTTAAAGGGTGATTTTTTTTTACTAATTTTTTTTACTTTTATACCAGGTCTTTTCTTTTCTAATTTTAGCAATATATCAACAATACTGGTTTCAAAATCTTCTAACTTTTTCTTTTTTTTCATTTAAAATTTATTTCTTGCCACTCAATTAATTTTTTATATGGGATCATCCATTGCCTGTTTATTTTTGTCATAGGTAAAGAATTAGTTTTAATTAAATATAAAACTCTTTTTCTTTTTGTTTCTCTTGGCAGCTGCGGATTATAGAGAATATCTCCAACCTCCGCAGTTGTCATCAGTTGATAAGGGTTAGAGATCATCTATATCAAAACCCATATCATCTGCATCATTTCTGGGAGGAGATGATGAAGCTTGTTCACTTGGTTGTGCATACTTAGGATTGTGATCACCAATGTTAATGGTCATTTTTGTATTGCCAGCTTTTGTAAATCCTTTCCACATTACAATATCGTACTTCCCAGCTGGTATTGTAATATCTTCTTTTATTTCTAAGCCCTGGCTATGTGATTTAAAGCCTGGTCTTGGTGGTTTAGTTGGTAATTCATTTATCGCATCTTTTAATTCATCTGTTTGTGCAAACACATCCAGATAAATTACATTCTCACCTTTTTTGTTTGGTTTAACACCTTTGATAGCCATTAGCTCATCCTTTCTTGAATTGCTGGGGGCAGACCATCCGCCCCCGCATTATCCCCATTGTTATTTTTAGCAGCTTCGTCTGGGGAATTCTTTTTTTGTTCTTGTCTAAATTCAATTTCATCTTCCGAATAAAAATCACCATGCATTCCAGCTAATTTTAAAATAGCTCTATCGATAGATCTCTTTTCAGCCATTGCTACTGGATAAGAATTTTTATTATTTTTTGGTGTTGCTTCACCAAAGGTTATTGTTTTAATGCCATTTTTAACAGCTGTGCATTTAACCACACAGCTATTCATTGGCAGATCTACAAAACTAATATCAAGATCTACAATTGTAATTTTTTCTTTTAATGCAATTTTTTCCATTGCTTTATGTTTGATTGCATATTTTTGTGCGTGCTGCATAAACCACACATCATCTTTTCCAAGTTCGTGTTTTTTTAATAATTGTTTTATTTCTTCGGTTACTTTTGCCATGAACTCTCCACACTAGCTGTTGTTATTTTTATTTGATCCCAAATAATTTTGTGTGCAGTAGGATTTAATCCTTTAATTTTTCTCCTTGCAGCACATTCTTTTTTAATTTTTTCTTCCCGCCAAATCATCTTCCAATCATTAGCTGTCATTAAATATTTTATTGGTACTAAACTTCTCATATTGTCCTCCATAATTGTTTACATCTTGCAACAAATTCATCGCCAAAATCCCAAAAGGGATCAGAAAATTCTGGATCTATTTTTGATAATATTTCTGGTAAAGATTTTGATGTTGAAACTATATTTTGCCTTATTATATTTTTTCTTGTAAATTCTTCCCAAGCCCAATCTAATGTATCGGTATTTAAAACATCATTTGTTTCATCAAATATAACAAATCTTTTTTCTTCTTCTTTTGTTTGTTTATTTATTGTGCCAGGTACAACATCATTAACATAAACAATGAAAACTTTTTTGTTTGTTGCTTTTTTATAAAATGCTGTTTGTCTAATATGTGATTCCTGGGGTACTAATGGTAATGATCCTTTATTAGAAGAATACAAACCGCTTTTTAATAATCTTGGTTTACTTCTTTGTTTTGTTTTTAATTCAACAACTACATCTTTACTTTCAAAATCCATATAACCAGTCATAGGCAATGCAACTTTATCCATTATTGCCCAGGCTTGACTTTCTGATTTAATTTTTTGTTTTTTATATTTTGGGAAAATTTCTTTTAATGCTTCAATTCCATTTAAAACTAATTGATGCATCCCATCACTTATTTTTTCGTGATGTAGTAATTCATCTCCTGTGTATTTAACTTTATGTAAAGCAAATTGAAATTCACCCTCTCTACCAGCTGTATCTTCATCTAGTTTATCAACTATAGCTGTATTAATTCCTAGTTGTGCTGCATTACCAGCATCCATAATAGGTTTTTGTTTAAATTTTTTTCTTTCTTCCTGGGTGCAGCATAAATATTTTCCAGCCCAAACTCCATTTGGTAAATTCGATTGTGCGGGTGATGTGTGTGATATTTCGTATTTTTGCCAGTATTGAGGTATTGGGGTATTTTGCATAATCATCCTTTTAGAATGATTATTAGCATTAAATGCAAAGTTTTACAAATATATTAGCAAATAATGTTAAGATAGCTTTAAACCTACTTCTGTTTCTAAACCTTTTAAGTTAATTGATCCATGAATAATTGATGCCCATTCCACCACAAAATAATGCGAAACAGCACTACTATCGTACATAAATCGGTGTTTTCCTGTCTTTTTATCCATTGAAGCTAACCAACCTACAGACCATTTATTTTCTTTACATCCAACAATACATCTACTGCCAATAGCTCTAGGATCTATTTTATGATCACGATAAAATTGAGAATCGAACATTTCAACAAAACTTTCTTTTGATTTAAATTGCCAAGCACTATCATTATCTGGATTTCCTCTAAATAATACTCCAACCCATCCAGGCGATACATGACCTGGTAAGTTTATTTCTGGTTGATCCATTTCAAATTTATCAACAGTTGATTGCGAAAAATATTGTCCAACAATTTTTAATGGATTTGATGGAAACATAAGATCTTGAACTGTTAGGTCTATTTCTGGCAGATTTGCTATCTTTTCTGCCATAGGTTTTGTTAATGAAGCTGTTGCATTTAATACTTTGTTTAAATGTATTTTATTAACTTTAATTTTAGCTGCTAACCATTCTTGTGTAAGACCTTGATCTCTTAGCATATACTTTAGTTTTTCCATTGTTATTATCATAATATATCTAGCATTAAATGCTATTAATAAGATTTGCAAACTTTATTTTTATTATTTGCAATAAATGCTAATTACTGTAAATAAAATGCTAATATTATGACCTTAGAGGAATATAGAATTAAGTATCAGCTTACATTTACACAATTAGCCAGCCAAATAGGACTTCAAGACCTAAAAAACCCAACACAAGAAGTTAAAAGATATTGCCAGGGTAGTACAATTCCAAGAGCTGATAGAATGATGAAGATAAGAGATAATACCAATGGACTTGTAACTGCTAATGATTTCCTCGGATCATCTCGGTAAATTAATCGTCATTCGTTGGATTGATGCCAAGGAAATAGAATATGGATGGCATTCTATAGAACAAATTAAAAATACACCTTGTCCAGCAATTTTAAGTGTTGGTTGGGTTGCTGATGTTACAGCAAATGAGGTTAAACTTTGTGCTGATATTCCAACAGATCCAGAAGATGATGAAGCTGGTAGATCCCAAGCAATTCCCCTGGGATGTGTTCAAGATTTTCAAATAATAGAGGGTTATGAGTGGAAACTGTAAATGGCAAGACCAGGAAGCGGAAGCTGCCGCAAGGAAAAAAATCAGATACTGCTTATGAGCTTGCTTACAAATACAAAAGAATATGCCTGGAGAATAAATATACCTGGAAAACAATGGATGAAGATTTGTTGATTGAAGCAGAAAAATTGGTGAGAAATGTCTTTACTCGATAAGTGGAAATTAAATTACTTCGCAGCTGCTGATCCTCGATTATCATCAGTTGCCAGGAGAGTATTAATTTTACTGTGTAATTATTATAACGATAAAACGAAACAATGTAATCCATCACAGTTAAGGATGTCTAGGGATCTAGGTGTAACTGATAGATCTATTCGTAATGGTTTAAGTGATTTAGTTTTATATAATTATATCAAAATTATTAAAAAAGGTAATGTGGGGTTTTCCACAATGTATGCAATTGACTTCAAGCTACAGGAAAAATTCTTCCAAGCTACAGGAAAAAACTTTCCAAAAGACCAGGAAGATATTTTCCTACGAACTAATTTAAGAACTTATTTAGAAGAAGAGGAATTGAAAATTATAAAGGGGGGAGAAAGTGGATAAATCTTACCTCGATGCATTAATTAAAAATATAGCAAAAAATTCGAATGCTAATTATCGAGCTGTTAAGCAAGGCACTTACGCACAAAAAGGAACAGATGATTGGATTATTGGTAATATGAAAAAAAAATTATCAACTGATAGTTTCATAAGCTGGTTTAAAGTTATGAATGAGGGAAACTATAATCAAAAATCAAAGGCAAGGAAATATGCAAAAAGATTACTCGGCATCGACTAGAAAACATAAGAAAAGACGCAGTAAAGTTGATTTTACTGATTTGATTAGATTGTTTGATGATGCAGCTGAAACAGATAGAATTATGCCTCATTACATTCGTAAACAAAAGTTTAGCAGCTGGGTTGATTATCCAGATGAAATTACAGCTTATGGTTATACCAGGATGAAAGATTTAGTTAGGATTGTACCAGATCAAATACAAATAGATCGATGGGAGATTGCAACAAAGATATTGCAAGAAGTTGAAGATACAAAGATGAGAAAAGTTATTTGGGCTAAAGCAAAAGGTGCTACATGGGTTTGGTTGGGTAGACAAACAAAACTATCAAGACAATGGATTAGAGAAAAATATTTAGAGGCACTTGTGTTCTTAGCTTATCGAATAAATAAAACAGTTAAGAATAATGTTAATAAACTTTACATTATTAACAAAATAACTTATGATTCTTAATATGATGGATAAATCTCCATCTTTTTTTTTGTCTAAATGGTAGGCAGACCATCTAAGAAAATTCCTTGTGGAGCTAGACGCAAATATGATGGCAAACCTTGTCAAGCAAAAGCTTTGGCAAGTGGTCGTTGTAAATATCATGGCGGAATGAGTACAGGTGCTAAAACTTATCAAGGCAAATTAAAATCTTATGCAAATTTAAGACAGTACAAAAACAATGCCAAAAGACTTGAAGAATTACTTGGACAAGATCCTGGAAGAGATACAGCTGGGGAACACATTAACATCGATAACAAAGCAAAAGGGTTATCCTAGTTTATCTGCTGTTTATAAATGGATGCGAGAAGATCAAGAGATTGCTGAAAAGATTATGGCTGCTAGATCTGTTGGAGCTGCAACACATTTAGATCATTGCTTTGATTTATTATCAAAGGATATTAAACCGCAAGATGTTCAATGGAATAGAGAAAGATTGCATCACTATCGTTGGGCAGCTTCTAAGCTTATTGGTGTTTATGGTGATAAGAGTAGGATTGAACAAGATAGCAATGTTACTTACAAATTTGTATGGGATGATGGATCGAATAAGATCGAAGATAAAACTAATGGTGATAAGTTGGCTTTTAATAATGCAAAGTAAAAGCTCTCGCACACACGATATGAAGTTCGATGATACTTTATTTGATACCTTAACTTAAATTTATTAAGTATTGATTGGATTTAATACCGCTTGGTGATTGGTTAGTCTTGCATTTTATTTCTGATTTACGATTTGGATTTTGATTTTTCTAGGATTTCTGCTGTTTTTTTGAATATATGACAGCCCATATACCCAGAAAAATACTGTCCGATGTTTTTATATATATATCGGGAGATCAAAACATTGACGAACATAAACGAAGAGAAAACATTTTATGCATCTTTAATTTACAATGAAGATACAAAAAAAATAACAATGGAGTTTTCTGGATTTACAACAGATCTTGAAGCTAAAAGCCTTTGTTATTTATTAATGGAACAGTTTGGAATTGAGAACATGAATGCACAAATAGGCATTCCATCTCAAACAGTACACTAATGGAAAAATTAATTTCTATTCCTTACTCTCCAAGACCACAGCAAGAAGAGCTGCATAACCAATTAAGTAAATACCGCTTTGGTGTATGTGTCATGCATAGGCGAGGAGGTAAGTCTACATTTGGTGTCAATCATCTAGTTAAACTTGCTTTAACTACTGATAGAGATAATTTTCGAGGAGCAATGTTTGCACCAACAAGGGTACAAATAAAATTGATTTCTTGGGATATGATAAAACAATACACCAGGGTAATACCTGGAATGAAGTATAACGAAACAGAATTAAGAGCAGATTTTCCTAATGGCTCTCGAATACAATTGTTCGGAGCAGAAAATCCCGATAGTGCCAGGGGGCAGTTTTTTGATTATGTATTCTGTGATGAGTATGCACAGATGGATGAGAGAATGTTTCCCGAAATTATTCGACCAGCTATTGCGGATAGAAAAGGGGGAGTTTGTTTTATTGGTACGCCAAATGGAATGGATGCTTTTTATGACTTATATGAAAAAGCAAAAGTAGATCCAGAATGGTTTACTGTTACCTGGAAAGTATCTGAAACAAAATTAGTTGATGATCACGAATTAGATCAGATGCGAAAGTTGATGACGCCAGATCAGTATGAGCAAGAAATGGAATGTTCATGGATGGCTAATAGATCTGGAGCTATCTTTGCAAAGTTTGTCCAGGAGATAGAAGAAAAGAAACACATAACAAGAATACCTTATGATCCTGGTTATCCAGTAGATTGTTATTTTGATTTAGGTATTTCTGATAAGTGCTGCATAATTTTTATACAGCAGATTGGAAGAAGCTTTAACATTATAGATTGTTATCAAAATAATAATGAGGGCTTAGATCATTATGCCCAGGTCATTAGAGAACGAGATTATTTTTATCGGAATTTTATTTTTCCGCATGACATTGAAACAAGAGAAATGAGTACAGGTAAATCAAGAAAAGAATATGCATACAGTTTGGGGCTTAGACCAGTAAAGGTATGTCCTAAGTTACCCAAGGAAGATCAGATCCATGCTGCACAATTATTTTTGAGTAAGTGTTGGTTTGATAGTGATAACTCCAAGCCGCTGTTAGATTCGCTTAAATGGTATCACCGCAAGTATTTAGATAAACAACGTACCTATTCTAAGCCAGTACACGATTGGAGTTCACATTTTTGCGACAGCTTTATGACCGCAGCTGTGGCAACACAAGAAATGGATTTAAATGATTCAAGACCGAAGCAGTTTTCGGCAGATAATAACTATAACCCTTTAGGAGCATAACATGGGATTTTTAAAACCAAAAGCACCACCACCTCCGCCACCGCCTCCGCCTAGACCACCTGTGCCAAGTCAAACACCGACTTATCATCAAAGTGCTATGGCTTCTAAAAAGATACAGGCATCAATGGCAAATAAAACTAAAACAGTATTAACATCAGCATCGGGATTATTAGATGATCCTAATGTTGTTTATAAAAAGAAGTTAGGTCAATAACATGGGGCAAACAACAGCTGGTAAAGAGAGAAGAGAAAAAGAAAGAAAAGATAATGTATCAGCAGTAACATCTGCTGGTAATCAAGCTATGGAAAAAGAAATAGCAGCTGGCAACAATATGTATGGATCAAAAGTAGATACCGCTATCAATGAACAATTAGTAGAAATGGATCTAGCAAAAAGAGGAAGTTATTTTATTCAAGATGGTGGAGATTTTATTCGCACAGATGCAGCGGGATATAATGCAGCAAGAAAAGCTGGAAAAAAAGTACATCGTTCTTATCAAATGGGATCAAAAGGAGCTAACATAAAATATGGTAGTGGTGGCACATCAACTGCTATGGGTACTGGAGATCCAACTGGTGCAATAACATCAGTACCAATATCACAACAAATGTTAAAACAACAAAATATGGTGAAAGGTGTTGCAGTAGCAGCTGCTTCTTTAGCAATGCCTGGAGTTGGTAAAAGTTTAATGAGATTAGATGCTGGTAAAGCTTTTAAAGATGCAGCAAGACCAGAAACAGCTTACAAAGAATACAAAGCACGATTTGATGCAAAACAAGCGGGTAAAAAACCACCTCCTAGATCAAATATACTAACAGATGCTTTTGGTGCTGTTAAAGCTTCACTTGGTAGTGGTAATAAAAAATCACAGTTAGGACAATAAAATGGCAGTTATAGAATTACATAGCAGATATAAAAAGTTAGTAGATCTCCGAAGCAATTGGGAATCACATTGGCAAGAGATCGCTGATTATGTTTTGCCTAAAAGAGCAGACATAATAAAAGAGAGAACGAGGGGAGATAAGAGAACAGAACAAATCTATGATGGAACTGCTCTTCATGCCCTTAACCTATTATCATCCTCCTTACATGGTATGCTTACTAATGCGGCTACTCCCTGGTTTTCTCTTCGATACAAACAAGAAGAATTAGCAACAGATGAAAACCAAGAATGGTTAGAAGCTGCCAACCAAGCAATGTATGTTGCTTTTGATAGATCGAACTTTCAACAAGAAGTACATGAATTATATTTAGATCTAACTGCTTTTGGTACTGCGTGTATGTATATTGAAAGTGATCCTAATGATTTATTACGATTTACAACTAGACACATAAAAGAAATTTATATCCAGGAAAATTCAAAAGGAAAAATAGATACTGTATTCCGCAGCTGTAAGATGGCTGCACGAAATATTGTTGAAATGTTTGGTGAGGAAAATGTATCGGAAAGAATAAAAAAAGTAGCAAAGGATGATCCTTATATGGATCTAACAATTGTTCATGCGGTTATGCCAAATGATGATGCTAACCCATACAAAGTAGATAACAAAAGTATGCCTTTTATGTCCGCTTATTTTGATCCAGAAGATATGAAGATGATCTCCCTTGGTGGTTTTGAAGAGTTCCCTTATTTAATCCCTAGATGGTCTAAATCAAGTTTTGAAGTGTATGGAAGATCTCCATCAATGATTGCCCTGGCTGATATTAAAATGATTAACAAAATGTCAGAAACAACAATTAGGGCTGCACAAAAACAAATAGATCCTCCTTTGTTAGTACCAGATGATAGTTTTATTTTACCAATTAAAACAACGCCAGGTGGATTAAATTTTTATCGATCTGGATCAAGAGATAGAATTGAGCCTTTACAAATTCAAGCCAATACTCCTGTCGGTTTAAATATGGAAGAACAAAGACGACAAGCTATTCGTCAAGCATACTTTGTTGATCAAATATTAATGGAGCAAAATGTTCAAATGACAGCAACAGAAGTTATGAAAAGAAATGAGGAGAAAATGCGATTGCTAGCTCCAGTTCTTGGAAGATTACAAGCAGAAATGCTTAGACCGCTTATTGCTAGGTCTTTTGCAATACTTATGCGTCAAGGTGCATTACCACCAGCTCCAGAAGCATTACAAGGTTTAGAGATAGATATAGAATATGTTTCACCTTTAGCAAAAGCTCAAAGAGGTCAAGATGTCCAGGCGATTATACAAGCAATGGAAATCTTAACACCATTAAATCAATTAGCTCCAGTTATGGATCTATTAGATACAGATGCAATGGCAACTCATGTAGCAGATGTATTAGGTGTACCATCTAAAGTTTTACGATCACAAGGTGAGATTCAGCAGCTAAGAGAAGAAAGGCAACAAGCCCAGGAAGCTCAAACAGAATTAGATCAAGCTGAACAAATGGCAAAAGCAGCTGGATCTGCAACTCCAGCATTAAAGGCGGTAACAGGTGGCTGATGCACAACAAATTTTAGAACAATTAAAAAAAGATTACCAACATATATTTGATACCGATGAGGGGAAAAGAGTTTTAGCAGACTTACAAAGAAGATGTTTTTTTCAAGCTAGTACATTTGTACCAGATAATGCGAATGAAACTTTTGTAAGAGAGGGGCAACGAAGTGTTGTTCTTCATATAATTAACATGATAACCAAAAAGGAAAAGTAAATGGAAGAAAATCAGACAACTGCTCCCGAACAACAAACTGAGCAGCCCGAACAAATCCAAGAACAACCTACAGAAAACAATTGGATTTCTTCTTTACCAGAAGATCTCCAGGGAAATGAATCATTAAAAAAATTTAGTACAATTGAATCGTTAGCAAAATCTTATGTGAATGCTGAAAGTATGATTGGTGCTGATAAAATGATTAAACCAAATAAAAATTTTACTGATGATGATTGGAATAATTTTTATTCGGCAGCTGGTAGACCTGATGAAGCAAAAAATTATGATATAAAATATGAAACAGATAATCCAGAAGCTTTAGATAATTATAAAGCAGCTGTTCATAAAATGGGTTTATCAACATCACAAGCTCAAAGTATTTTAGATTACTATACTGAAATGAATAAAACAGCGAGTGATGCATTTACTAGAGATTTAGAACAAAAAAAACACCAGCAAGAATTAGAACTGCGAAAAGAATTAGGACAACAATTTGATCCAAGTATAATGAAAGCAAGACAAGCAGCACAAACTTTTGCTAGTGAAGAAATATTAAACTTACCTATGGCAGATGGATCTACATTTAAAGATCATCCAGCTATTATAAAAATGTTTATAGGTATAGCAGATAAAATGGGTGAGGATGTTATTCGTGCAGATGGTGATGGAAGTTTTTTATCACCTATTGAAATTGATAAACAGATTGCAGAATTAACGCAACCAAATATGCCTTACTGGAATAAAACACATCCAGATCACGATAAGGCAGTTGCACAAGTTTTAGAATTAAGGGAAAAAAAACCAAGAGATAATCCCGAAATAAGTTTCCAACCAGCGATGGGTGGATAGATCACAACCGCAAGGCGATCAAGACAGCTGGGAAAGACTAGAAATCCAAAAGATTTAAAATCCAGGAAAGCCCCATGATGGATAAGCTAACCGATTTAACAAAACTATGAAAGGAAAATTGTTATGTCAGTAAATGTAACAACTTCTTTTGTGGAGCAATATTCCGCTAATGTTCAGATGCTTTCCCAGCAAATGGGATCTAAGCTTAGAGGAGCAGTAGATGTCGAATCAATCAAAGGAAAAAATGCTTTCTTTGAACAAATCGGCAAAGTTACAGCTCAACTAAGAACATCAAGGCATGGAACGACTCCGCAAATTGATACCCCGCATTCTAGGCGTAGATTAAATACTGCGACTTACGAGTGGGCAGACTTGATTGACGATGCTGATAAAATCAGAATGTTAATCGATCCAACTTCTTCTTATGCCAAAGCAGCAGCTGCGGCTATGGGAAGAGCAATGGATTCAGTAATTATTGCAGCAGCTTTAGGATCATCAGATACAGGTGTATCTGGTGGAACTTCTGTAGCTTTACCATCTTCACAAAAAATTGCGCATGGTAGTGCTGGTTTAACTGTTGCAAAATTATTATCCGCAAAAAAAATCTTAGATGAAAATGATGTAGATCCATCTATCAAAAGATACTGTGTTGTATCTCCAGAACAGATTGAAGATCTATTAAATTTAACTGAGGTAAAGAGTTCAGACTTTAATACTGTTAAAGCTCTTGCCCAGGGAGATATCAATTCATTCTTAGGATTTGAATTTATCACTTCTAATTTACTTACACAGGATGCAACGCCTAACCGCCAGGTTATCGCTTTCGCAGCTGATGGTATTAAGTTGGGTATTGGTAAAGATATAACCGCTAAAATAAGTGAAAGAGATGATAAATCTTATTCCACGCAAGTCTATTATTGTATGGACTTAGGGGCAACTCGTATGGAAGAAGAAAAAATCGTTGAAATCGCTTGTCAAGAATAGGAGATAAATTATGGCTAGTGTAAAAAGTGTAAACATTACTGCTCTTGATTCTTCTCCTAGTGAGATGGTTGATTCAAATAATTCATCAAGCCCAATTATGGTTTGGCATGATACTTATGAAGCATCATCTTTAGCGAGTGGATCAGATATAACTATTGCAAGAATCCCAGCGGGAGCAACAATTCACGATGTAATCTTGAAATGTGATGCTCTTGGTGGATCTTCAACTTTAAAAGTTGGTGATTCTGATGACGATGACAGATATTTAGCTGCTGTCGGCACATGGAATGCTGCTGGGCAAGTTCAATCTATGCTTGGTGGATCAACTGCTGCTAATACTGCTGTGGCGGGATTAGGTTATAAGTTGAGTTCAGCAACAGATTTAATAATTACTACTGGTGGTGCAACTATTAGTGGTACAATTTATTTCTGGGTACATTATTCAATGTAACTAACGAGGGGGCTTTTTAGCCCCCTTTTTTTTTAATAGGAGAATTTATGGCTAAAAAAGGATTATACGCAAATATTAATGCTCGTAAAAAAGCGGGTACATCAAGACCAAAAAGTAAAAGTACAATAAGTGCAGCAGCTTACAAAAACATGAAAGCTGGATTTCCAAAAAAAGGTAAGTAATGGCATCAACAGTTGAAATGTGTAACTCAGCATTAAATATGCTGGGTGCTTCTAATATTATTTCTCTTACAGAAGATAGTAAAAACGCAAGATTAATGAATCAGCGATACACTTCTGTTCGTGATGCAGTATTTCGTTCACACAATTGGAATTGTTTAATTAAAAGAGTTGAATTGGCAGCTGATACAGAAACACCAGCTTTTCAATATACACAACAATATACATTACCAAGTGATTGTATAAGAGTAATTAGAACACAATACTCCAATGATGTTGAAAGTGATATTTTTAAAATAGAGGGTAGAAAATTATTAACTGATGAATCAGAAATTAAGATTGTTTATTTAGCAAGAATTACTGATGTAAACGAATATGATTCATTATTACAAGAAGCTATAGCTGCAAGACTAGCAGCTGAATTAGCTTATGCAATAACACAATCTAATTCTGTAACACAGTTAATGCAGCAAACTTATGAAAACAAAATAAGAGAAGCGAGATTTATGGATGCTACTGAGGGTACAGCCGATAAACTAGAAGCTAACGAATTTATTACAGCAAGGTTTTAAAATATGGCAAGAGCATCTTTTGCAATATCAAATTTTACAGCGGGTGAATTATCTCCACAATTAGATGGAAGAACAGATCTAGGTAAATATTTTAATGGAGCTAAGACATTAGAAAATTTTACAATTTATCCTCATGGTGGAGCATCCAGGCGACCAGGATCTATGTTTGTCCATGAAGTAAAAGATAGCAGTTTACAAACTAGAATTATACCTTTTGAGTTTTCTACAACTGATACTTATATTTTAGAATTTAGTAATACTAAAATTCGTTTTTATAGAGATGGTGGTATTATTACAGAAACAGCAAAAAATATAACTGCAATTACAAAAGCAAATCCAGCAGTTGTTACATCTAATGGTCATGGTTTTAGTAATGGCGATAATGTTATTATTTCTGGAGTAGGTGGAATGACAGAAGTAAATGGAATTACTTTTAAAGTTGCCAATTCTTCAACAAATACTTTTTCACTACAAAACTATGATGGTACTGCAATAGATTCTTCTGCTTATACAACTTATACATCTGGTGGCACAGCTGCTAAAATTTATGAAATTACTTCTCCTTATGCCACAGCTGATATACCCGATATAAAATTTGCTCAAAGCTCGGATATTATGTACTTAGTGCATCCAACTTATTCTATTCGTAAATTATCAAGAACAGCTCATACATCCTGGACATTAACAGAAGTATCAATCACTACTGGTNAAGATATTACTGTTAGTGCTATTACCAAAGCAAATCCTGGTGTGGTTACTACATCAACAAATCATGGATTAATAAAAGGAAACTTTATAACTTTTACAAATATTGGAGGTATGACACAATTAAATGGTAATGTTTATAAAGTTGGAAATGTTTTAAATGAATTTTCTATAACAGGTATTACCCAGGCTAACCCTGGTGTTGTTACTACTTCGGCTGCACATGGTTTAGCTGTTGGTGAAAAAGTAACAATAACTGGTGTTAAAGGTATGACACAAGTAAATGACACAACCTTTACTGTTAAAACTGTTCCATCATCAACAACCTTTAGTTTATCAGATGCAGTTGGAGCAGATTGGAATACATCAAATTATACTGCTTATGCTTCTGCGGGAACTGTAACAACTCCCGATTTAAAGTTTGAAATAAATGATAGTGATGGAAATAATCTTGATACAAGTAGTTATGGCACATTTTCTGCTGGAGGTAGTGATGCAGTTACAAAATTAACTAGCCCAGTTTTAAATAAAGGAACAGGAACATATCCAAGCTGTGTTGTTTTTTATGAACAACGATTAATATTTGCTGGCAGTAATAATGATCCTCAAACATTATGGTTTTCTAAAACAGATTCCCTGGAAGATTTTACAGTAGGATCTGAATCTGNTGATGCTATGACTTATTCAATTGCATCCAATGCAGAAGGTAATGCGATTAAATATTTAACAGTAACAAGATCATTAATTTGTGGCACAGCTGGTGGTGAATTTTCTGTAACAGCTTCATCTTCTGCCGAGCCGATTACACCAACAAATATACAAATAAAAAAACAATCAAGTTATGGATCATCTAATATTGATGCAGTATCAATTGGTAATGCTACGATGTTTGTTCAACGAGCAAAAAGAAAAGTAAGAGAGTTAGTTTATAATTATGATACAGATGGTTTTATTGCTCCAGACACTACTATACTAGCCGAACATATTACTGATAGCGGTATTACAGAAATGTCTTATCATCAAGAGCCTCAAAGTATTTTGTGGTGTGTGAGAACAGATGGAGTTTTAATTGGTTTAACTTATGCAAGAAACGAGCAAGTTGTCGGATGGCACAGACATATTTTTGGTGGCGTTTTTGGATCTGGTAATGCTGTTGTAGAAAGTGTTGCAACTATACCTGGAGATCTAAATGAAGATGTTACTTATGTTGTTGTTAAAAGGACAATCAATGGAGTAACCAGGAGATATGTTGAATATTTACAACCAGTAGATTATGGATCAGATTTAACAGCAGCTTTTTTTGTTGATAGTGGACTTACATATTCTGGTAGTGCAACAACAACAATATCGGGATTACATCATTTAGTTGGTCAATCAGTTACAATTTTAGCTGATGGATCTACACATCCAAATAAAACAGTTAGTGCAACAGGCACAATAACTTTGGATAGATCTTCAACAAAAGTACAAGTGGGATTAGGTTATAATTCTACATTACAAACAATGAGATTAGAAGCTGGCAGCCAAGATGGTACAGCCCAAGGAAAAACAAAGCGTATACATAATTTAACAGTACGATTATTTGAAACTGTTGGATTGTTAGTAGGTAAAGATACATCTAATTTAGATAGAGTTCCATTTAGATCTAGTGCAGCTGCAATGGACACAGCTGTGCCATTATTTAGTGGAGATAAAGAAATCGAATTTGATGCTGATTATGATACAGATGGTTTCATAGTCATTCAACAAAACCAACCATTGCCGATGAATGTTATTTCATTATATCCGCAATTTTCAACATACGATGGCTAGTTTAATTGCATTTAAAAAAGATCATGCACACGCAATGGTTAAAGGAATTATGAATAGTAGATATACACAAGTTGATAATAGTCTTAGACATTTACTCGATGGATTAGAAGTAGAAGATATGAGCTTTACAGCAATAGATGATAATNAAAATATTATTTGTAGTGGTGGCATTGTTCCAATGTGGGAGGGTGTTTATGAGGGATGGGTAATGGCAAGTAAACTATCTTATGATTATCCAGTTACTTCTGCTAGAGTTATAAAAAAAGGTTTAGAAAAATTAGTAAAAGATTTTAATGTTATACGATTGCAGACAGCTGTAAAAAAAGATTTTGAAACAGGTAAAAGATTTGCAGCTTGGCTTGGAATGACATTTGAGGGCAATATGCCAAAGTACCAAAACAAACAAGATTACTTACGATATGCGAGGATTTATAGATGAGTATTTTTACAAAACACCCAGCAGCTGCACAAAACGATTTTTCATTTGATCAAAATATAAATTATGATCCAGGTACGATGATGGTTGCTAGTACAGCAGTTTCAGCTGGTGCTAGTTTATATAGTGGTATGGCACAATCTAATGCCTACAATGCCCAGGCAGCTGTTGATCGACAGAATGCTGATTTAGCAGAAGATAATGCAGACGCTATTATGGAATTAGCTGCTCAACAAATAGTTGCTTTTGAAGAACAATACGATGGTTTTGAAAGTGATACTGTTGTTAATTATGCTAAATCGGGTGTATCGTTAAATAGCCCAACTGTCTTAGAAGTAATGCAAAGTAACCGAGCTAATGCAGAAGTGGAAAAAGCCAATATTAGATATAATGCAAGAATAGGAGCTAACTCCGAAGTTGTTAATGCAAATCAATTACGAACATCCGCAGCAATAAATGAAATGAATGCAAGAACAGCTAAGATTGTTGGTATTGCGAATGCAGCTAGTGCAGCTATTGGAAGTTATGGACAATATAAACAAGTGAAAACACAATCATTATTTAATGAATCAATGTTAGCTTCACAAAACGCATTTAGCCGACAATTAATNGAATTAAATAATCAACATCGACAAGCTTTAATAAAATTGGGGGTTTATAACTAATGGTAAAAATAAAAAGATATAGAGGACAAACAGGAGTTACTCCCAAGCCAAATACTTTAAGTGGTATTCAATATAATCCTACTGATTTTTCAAGAGCAGCAGATGCAATAGGTAGAGTAGGACAAACAACACAAAATGTTGGGGCTAATTTATTTCAACAACAAGAATCAAATAAATCAAGACAGGCACAATTAGAAAGTGATCAAGAAATTAAATTAATCCAAACACTAGATAATCAAGCAAATGATTTTTTAGCTCTTAAAGAAAAAATGGATAGATCTAATAAATTAAATAAAGCGATGGATCTTGCATTAAATGGTGATGGTAAAATGATGGGATTAAATGGTGTTCGAAAAGAATTTATGACTTCACCAGATTATATGAATGCTGAAACAAATTTTGGATTTGCATCTAATGCAATTTATACAAGAATATTAGCAACAATAGATGATCCAGTTGTTAAACAAGATTTTGAAACAAAGTTTAATAATAAAAATGATTCTTTTTCTATTGATGTAATGAATGCAGCTTTTAAAACTGGATTAGCACAAAGAACTAATGCGTATAAACAAGAAGAAGAACAATTGTTATATGATTTAGAATATGGAAATACCAATGATCAAATAGCAGCAGAAAATAGATTACTAGGATTAAATGGAGTAACAGGTATTCACGAAGAAGCATTTAATGAGGGTATTATTAATACTACGCCAGATCTTGCTAATTATTATTCATTGCAAAAAGTAGAATACATAAAAGCAAAATTATCTATTGCCGAAGATCCCCAGGCTTATTTAGATTTAGCAAAAGGTGATGCTGATAATTATCCTTATAAAAATTTAACTTTAGAACAACGAGCTGATTTAGATATTTCAGCAGAAAAAGCATTAACAACAATAAATAATAAAATTGAATCAAATAAAAAATCAGCAATCAGTTCTAATATTTCAGACTTTAACGATATTAAATCTGATTTAAAAAATGGCATAATGCCAGTTGATGGTATGCATAATTTATCAATGATTAAAACTATAGCCGAAGCTCTTGGTGATACTGATACTGTTAATGAAGTTAATGATTATTTACAAATGTATGCAACTTACAATTCTGCATTACAAATGAATCAAGATCAAGTGGCAGATGAGTTAAGTGAAGCTATTGGTCAAAAAAATAAAATTAATGCAAAAATTTTACAAGGAGCAGATGCGGTTGATATTGAACAGGGCTTTGATACAACTGCAACAGGTGTACCTCAAAATTTATTATTAAAAATACAAGCTCTTGAATCAGTACAATCATCAATGAATACCGCCTTAAATGATGATAGCTTACGATGGGCAGCACAAACAGGATTAATAGAATTAGAGAATATAGATTGGATTGGTGCATCCGATGAAGAATTTGATGCCTGGGTAAATAATAGAAAAGGTCAAAACGAATTAGTAAAAGCTAAATATGGAACAGTAAATAATTTAATTACAAAAGATGATCAAAGAAGAATAATGAATTTTTGGCAAGATCCAGAAACATCGAATACAGATAAAATTATGATAATAAAACGATTAGCTTCTTTCGATGAAAAAGCAGACGAAGTATTTTCAGAAATTTTATATAAAGGTGAGGGTAAAAACGAAGCTAAATATTTTGCACACATAGCTGGTTTAATAAATACAAAAGGTTTTGATAACACTTCATCTTTATTAGCTTTAGATTTCTTTAATGGATTTGAAATGATGGATAATGAATCAATTAGTTCATCACAAATTATGTTTGGTAGTGAAGATGTAAATTCTGTTCCTAAAGCAAGAGAAGCATTTAACGAGGTTATTGATGGATCTACACATAATGTAAGTAGTAATTTTGTTGAAACTTTATTTGATATGGCACAAATTGTTTGGGTTAGTAGAAACAAAAGTAAAACTGATACAAAGTGGAGAAAACAAGACACACAATCATTTACTCAAATAGTAGAGGAATTAATTGGATCAACAACTATTAGCAAAGGTAATGAAATGGTTAAAGTTGGTGGTGTTGGTAATTTTAATGGACAAGCAACTTTTGTGCCATCTTGGATGGAAACAGAAAGTTTTGAAAATATTATTACAACATTAACCCAAGATGAATGGGATATATTATTGAATGATCAGATACCCGAATATAAGTATGGAGATAAAAGTGGTACATTTGAATTAAATGGTGGCATATTTAATGTTGATGGAGATGATCAACCTTATTTATGGGTCATTGATGATGGTAAATATATTGTTTCTTTTAATCAACCTTGGAATAATGCAGATCCACAATACATCGGTACATCTTCTGCAAATGGATCAAATGGTTATTTTGTTTTAGATCTAAATTTAATCAAAGATAAAATTATAAGTAAATATAAATGAGTGGTATTTTTTTTGAGCCTGGCAGCACCTTATCGGTGTTGGATGTGGCGAATAAAGCGAAAGGTGAACGCACAGGTTTTGAGGATAACTTTCGTGCAGCAAGAGCAGATTTTTTTGGTAGGCTAAGATCTGATTCAAAAGTTTCTGCATTTACAAAATTGTTTAAAGAAAATGATAACTTAATAAAAGAGTTAGGCGGAGATATTGGAATTAACCCATTATTTTTAAATCATCCAGAAGCATTAAGAAATTCAGCAGCTGATGATTTAGCAAATAGCATTAATGATGATTTAATGAATAGTGTTGATGTTTATGATTTTGATGATTTCATTACATCTTACGATACGCACCTGGATTATTATTTTGATGAATTAGATAAGTTAAAAGCAAGTGATCCAGAAAAATTTAAAGATGTAAAAACTAGAGATCAAATAGATGCAGAAGTAATTGAAAATGCAAGACAAGCTTGGGAAGTAAATCAAGATGTAATGCGTAACGCAAAAACTGGATTTTTAGGTTTGAACTGGGGGCAGTTAGCGGGAGGATTTACAGCTGGTATAACTGATCCAGTTATTCTTGGCACATTACCTTTAGGTGTTGCTACTGGTGGATGGGCTACTACTGGTACAATAGGAATGCAGTTTTTAAAAACTTTTGCCATAGAAGCATTGATTGGTTTTGGAGCAGAAGCTGCCATACAAAAAGAAGTATATCGTTTTAATAATGATGATCTAGATATAAATTATACAGCTAAAGAAGCCGCAGCTGCCATGCTTACAGTTGCTGTTGCAAGTGGAGTATTAGGTGATGTTGTTTTAGGATTATTTAAAGGTGGATCATTTACACTAAAACAATTTAATCAATTTAAAAAAGCTCCTAACCAAGAAGAATGGGCAACACAAGCAATAACACAATTGATTGATGAAAAAAAATTATCAGCACAAGAAATAGTTGAATTATCGTTAATTAATATTGATAGAAATACAATAGTAAAAATTGTAGATTCATTACCAGAAAATACAAAAACAAAAGAAGTTAAAGCATTTTTACATCAACAAGAAAAAGTAATAGATGATGTTAATGAACAACCATTTATGGACACCCTTGTTGATAATTTAAAAAATGAAAAAGAAATAGAAGATGCAATTAGGAATTTAAATGACGAAGTTATACCAGAACAAGTTGATACTAATTTTCAATTAAATGAATCAGTAAAAACTTTTTCAGCAGATAAAGTTGAATTTAGAATTGATGAGCTAGAAACAGACGCAAAAATATTTCAATATAAGCAAGGCGGTGATGAGTTTGGTGTAACTGAAAGATTAAAAGGTGTAACTGAATGGAATCCTCATGCAGCTAATGTAATTATTGCTTTTGAATTTGCAAATGGAAGAAAAGTAGTTGCGGATGGACATCAACGATTAGGATTAGCAAAAAGAATAAAAGCACAAAATGATGGTCAAGATGTAAGATTATATGGATATTTATATAGAGAAGCAGATGGTTATACTCCTGAGCAAATTAAAATCTGGGCTGCTATAAAAAATATCCAGGAGGGCAGCGGCACAGCTGTTGATGCTGCAAAAATACTTCGATTAAATAAAGCAGAATTTAATAATTTTAAAAAAGCTATTCCACCTAGATCTGTCATGGTGCGAGAAGCAATGGCAATGGAAAGTTTATCAGATGATGCTTTTGATTTAGTTGCAAGAGGACAGGCAGAATCAAATCATGCAGCATTAGTTGCACAGCTAGTAAGTGATAAAAATTTACATTTACCTATCTTGCAGCTGCTAGGAAAAGCAAAACCAGATAATCTTGGAAAAGCTAGAGCTATAATTTTACAAGCTTTAGATAGTAAATTTGAAAAAGCTGAACAAATCGATTTACTTGGTACAGAATTTATTACTAAATCTTTAGTAACAAATAAAGCAGATATATTAGATGCTGCAATAAAAAGACTAAAAAGAAATAAAACTTTATTTAAAGGTTTAAATCAGAATAAAACTAAAATAAACTCATCGGGCAAAAATGTACTCGATGAACAATACAACCAAAACCAGGAGTTAATAAATGAAAAAATCTTACAACTCATCGAAACCAAAGCTCTCCGCAGCGGTGAACAACTCGCAGCAGATCTCAACGATGCATCTGTCATTCATGCCAAAGGGAACACAGGAGCAGCAATTGAACAATTCGGAGATGCAATTGAACGAGCAAATGCAAGAGGGGATTTTGATGGGTACGATGTTGGCAGATCTAGGAGTGATGCACAATCTGAGAACACGAACAGTAAACTCATTGAAGAAGAAGATATAGATCCAATACAATCGATACCCGAACAAACTTTTGATACACCAGCTGGGCAAGGTCAAATAGACCAGGGTAATTTATTACAAGATCAATTAGAACAAGTATTAGATATAAAACCAAAAACAGAAAGAGGGGAATTTTCTGTTGATGAAGTTTTACAAAACACTTCGCCTATTGATAGAAAAATTATTAAACCAATATTAGAAAAAATTGATGAAAATGATTTAAAAAATGCTTTTGATATAATTAATAAAGCAAGAACTAAACAAGGATTACCACCTTTTAAAAATTTAGATGATGCTATAGATCAATACGAAGCTGATCAAATAGCTTTAAATAAACAAGATACAACTGAAAGTATAATAAATACACAACCTAGAATTTCTTTACGAAATATTATTACATCAACTTTACAAAAACATCATGGACATACAACTGCCAAAGATAAATTATTTAAAGGAATGCCAAAGGCAGAAAGAAAAGTTGTATTTGTTATGGGTAAACCTGGTAGTGGTAAATCTAGTGTAGAAGCAATACCATTAATAAAAAAATTAAAAGCAGTATTAATAGATGTAGATGAAGCTAAAAAGTTATTTCCAGAATATAATAATGGAAAAGGTGCTGGCGTTATCCATGAAGAGAGTACAATGGTTGCAGCAGATCTAGCTGTAAGAGCAGCTGATAAAGGACATAATATAGTTTTCCCAGTTGTAGGTGCTAATTCTGATAGCTTATTAAGAAAAATAAGTGCCTTTAAAGAAAATGGTTATGAGGTATATTTACACAATGTAGATATACCATTTGATGAATCATATAGACGAGCTTTTACAAGGTATTTAGAAGAGGGTAGATTAATAGATCATGGATATTTAATAAATGTTGGCAATAAACCTAATGATGTATATAATTACCTTAAAACCTTAAACATATTAAATGGCTATAAAAAAACAGATAATTTCGTCAAACGAGGAGAAAAACCCATACTCATTGAAAAGGAGGGAGGAATTTCTATCGGAGAAAAGTCTAGCAAATCACCTGGAAAAGGGGATGAAAGAGTTGGCGGACAAGAAAAAACAAAAAGAAACCAAGCAAACATAACAAAAATATATCATTCTACAAATCAAGAGTTTGATGAATTTGATATTAATAGAACAATGGATAATTCCATTTGGTTTACAGATGATCTTAATGCAATAAAAAAAGGAGAAGTTGGGGCAGCTGGTAGAGGTATTATTGTTGAAAGATTTATAGATGAAGATGAATTAAAATTAGCAACTGGTGCTGATAAAGATAAATATTTGGATGATGAATTAATACAACAAGGTTTTGATGGTATTAAATTTTCAAAATCTGAGGGTTATTCAGAAAATAATTACAGAATTTTTTATCCAGAAAAATTAAAGAAAACTATAACTGATAGATCAGATTTATCTGAAAATCAAAATATCTTAAATGAATTTATAGACGAAGAATTTTCTGTATCTTCTAAAATAGAAGAAGATGAAATTGTACCAGAAGTTGTTTCTGCAAGACAAATATNATCAGACATAGATAATGACCAAGCAATAATAAATAGATTGAGAGATTGTGTATGAGTTTAAGAGAATGTATTTTAAATGCTAATAAAGAGGGAATAATTGGTGATACTAAAAAAGCAGAAATACAAGGACACTTTGATGCTTTTGAAGCAGACTTTATTAAAAAAGGAATGTCAAAAGCAGACGCAGAAAAAGAAGCGGGTAAATTAACTTTTGATGCAATCAAACATAATGCAGCTGAAAAAAAACGACAAAGTTTATTAACTCTCCAGGCACAAGCAAAAATTTTAAAATGGATTAAAGAGTTTCGTAATGTTGCTGGTGAATTAGATCCAGCAGAAGCTATGATTGCAGTTTTAGCAGCAAATCATCGAATGCCTTTTACAGATCTTGAATCAAGATTTACAACTGTTCGAGGACAAATCTATCAACGCATGACTAATTATCTTCTTAAATTTAGAAGAACTATGACAGGTGGAATACGAAATGCAGACGAAATGAAAGATGTTGTTAGAGAAATGTTTGTGCCAGGTAGTACAAAAAATCCTATTGCAGCAGATCTAGCTTTGGCAGCTACTGATGCATTAGAGTTTGCAAGATTAAAATATAACGCAGCTGGTGGAAGAATTGCTAAATTAAAAAATTATGGATTACCACAACACCATGATTCAATAGCAATAACAAAATATGGAAAACAACAATGGATTAATAAAGTTAAACCTATGTTGGATAAAGATTCAATGATTAACGAAAAAACAGGATTAAAATTTGATGATGAAAATTTAGAAATAGCATTAGGAGAAGTATGGGAAACAATTACAACCGAGGGTTTTAATAAACAAAGACCTGGATCAGCAGCTGGATTTGGTAAAAGTATTGCTAATAGAAGAATGGATCATCGTTTTTTAAAATTTAAAGATGCTGATACTTGGATGGAATATCAAGAAATGTTTGGTAAATCAGATCCATTTTCAACTGTAGTTGGACATTTAGATAGTATGGCAAGAGATATAGCATCAATGGAAGTATTAGGAGCAAATCCAAATGCAACAATTAGATGGATGACACAGTTTTTAAGAAAACAAGGTGCATTAGATGATCAAAAAGGATTGAAAAGAAAAAATCAATATCCTGGTAGAACTAATAAAGATAGAATGAATACAAAAATAAATTTATTAGATAATATTTGGAATCATCATAATGGATCATTAAATGCTCCAGTAGAGGGATCAGTTGCAAGAACACTAGCGGGTACAAGACAAATACTTACATCTGCACAGCTTGGATCTGCTGCTATTTTATCTTTAGGTGATTTTAATTTTACAAGAATAGCTGCTAAATTTAATGGTATTCCAGCATCAAGAGCTATGTTTTCTAATTTAAGACAAATGGTTAAAGGTTTAACATCTGATGAATTAGCAGATTTAGCAATGTCATCTGGTATTATAGGTGAATCTTTTTTAACTGTTGGATCTGCCCAAGCAAGATTTATGGGTGAAGTTTTTTCTCCAGAACTTGCTAAACGAATTAATGAAACTGTTTTAAGAGCAAGTGGATTATCACATATTACACAAGCTGGTAAATTTGGTTTTGGTATGGAATTTTTTAGAACACTTGCAAGATACTCAGATATTAAATGGAATAATTTAGATACAAATTTTAAAGGATTTTTAGAACGACAAGGATTTGGTGAAACACAATGGGATATAATTAGAACAACACCAAAATATGAACATAAAGGCGTAACATTTATTCGCCCAGATGATATTTTTTCAAATACTGATATAGAGGAAAATTTAGCAAAAGATATATCATCAAGATTAATGGATGGTATTAATAGAGAAATAGAATTTGCAGTACCATCAAGTTCTTATAGAGCAAAAGCATCAATTAAAGGAAATGCAAAACCAGGTACTTTTGGTGGTGAATTATTATTATCTGCATCAATGTATAAAAATTTTACATTAACTTTAGCTTTCACACATATTGCTAGAGGATTATTTGGAGCTAAAGGTTTACGAGGTAAGGCTGGATATATGACTGGTTTAATTATTTCTACAACCTTAGTTGGAGCATTAACTTATGAGTTAAAAAATATAACTAAAGGTAAAGATATTACACCAGAAGAAAATAGAGATCGAAAATATTGGATGAATGCATTAATTCATGGTGGCGGACTAGGTATATTTGGTGATTTCTTTTTTGCTGGTACAAATAGATTTGGTGGTGGTTATGCACAAACAGTAGTGGGAGCTGTTGGATCTTTTGTATCTGATGTATTTAGATTAGCTTTAGTTAATCCATATCAAATGGCAATTGGTAATGAAGTAAATTATGGCAATGATGTATCTAATTTTATTAAAAGATATACACCTGGATCATCACTTTGGTATATGCGATTAGTTTTAGAAAGATATCTTTTCGATACATTACAAGAAATGATAGATCCAGATTTTGACAAACGAGTAAAAAGAAAGGAAAAAAGATCACGCAAAGAAACAGGATTAGAATATTGGTGGAGTGCTGGAGATAAATCTCCAAATAGACCACCAGAAATAAATCCATTAAATTAGAATTTTTTACTTAACAAAGATAACATTTTTCTATATGATTCTTAATATGCTGGTTGGATTACCAGCTTTTTTTTTGCAATTTTCTCTAAAATTTTAATATGACAATATCAACAACGACTACGAAGAATAGTTATTCGGGTAATGGATCAACTACTGCTTTTGCTTATGGTTTTTATATACCATCAAATACAGATATAGAAGTTATTATAAGATCCTCAACTGGTACAGAAACTGTAAAAAGTGAGGGTACTGGATCTACTAATTACTCCATATCTGGTGTTGGATCTGGATCTGGTGGAAATGTTACATTTGTAACTGCCCCAGCTTCTGGTGAAACTGTAATACTAAGAAGAAATACAGCTAAAACACAATCAACAGATTATGTTGCTAATGATCCTTTTCCAGCAGAATCGCATGAATTAGCTCTTGATAAGCTAACAATTATTGGTCAAGATTTACAAGAACAAATTGATCGTACAATAAAGTTATCAAGAACTAATACAATGACATCAACAGAATTTGCTGTTGGATCTACTGATCGAGCAAATAAAATTCTTGCTTTTGATGGATCTGGAGAAATTTCTGTTACACAAGAACTTGGTACTTTTATTGGTAACTGGGCTGCTTCTACAACTTATAATGCCAGGGATATAGTTAAAGATACTTCTACAAATAATATTTTTATTTGTACGACAACACATACATCTTCTGGATCACAGCCTTTAACTTCAAATACTGATAGTGCTAAATGGTCTTTGCTTGTAGATGCTTCATCTGCAACGACAAGTCAAACTGCTGCTGCATCAAGTGCGACAGCTGCTGCAAGTTCAGCGACAGCTGCTGCAAACTCAGCAACAACTGCAAGTACGCAAGCAAGTAATGCATCAACATCTGCATCAACTGCTTCTACCCAAGCAACCAATGCATCCAATTCTGCTTCGGCAGCTGCTACATCCGCAACCAATGCTGCTACAAGTTATGATAATTTTGATGATAGATATTTAGGAAGTAAATCATCAGATCCATCTACCGATAATGATGGAGATAGTTTAGCAACTGGAGCATTATATTTTAATTCGTCAAATAATGTAATGATGGTTTACACAGGATCTGCCTGGGTAAGAACAACACCANCATCATCGGATCAAACAAACATTAATGCTTTAGCTGCAAGTGCAGTAATTACTGATATGTCTATGTTGGCAACTACAGATGTTATTGCTGATATGGCTCTCTTAGCAGATTCAGATGTTATTGCAGATATGAATACACTTGCAACTTCTGATATTGTAAGTGATCTTAATACTCTTGCAACAAGCGATATAGTTTCTGATTTAAATACTTTAGCAACATCAGATATTGTTTCAGATATTAATACTTTAGCAACAAGTGATATTGTTTCTGATCTTAATACTTTGGCTACTTCTGATATTGTTACTGATCTAAATTTACTTGCAACAAGTGATAATGTAACAAATATGGCAACACTTGGAGCTAGTGGAGTTGTATCTAATATTGCAACTGTTGCTGCGGCAGATGCTAACATATCGACAGTAGCGTCAAATATTTCTGGCGTAAATAGTTTTGCAGATAGATATAGAGTAGGATCTAGCGATCCAAGCTCATCACTTGATGAGGGTGATCTCTTTTATAATTCTACGAGTAATACTTTAAAATATTACAATGGCAGTGCCTGGGCAAATGTAGAAGCAACAGACACAAGTAATTTAGCAACAAATGGTTTTGCTATTGCGATGGCAGTAGCTTTATAGAAAGGAAAATATGGCACAGAATTTTAGACCTTATACAGCAAACAATGTAGGCACATCTGCGGCTACTTTATTTACTGCTAATTCCTACGATACTGTTGTTGGGATTCATGTAACTAATATTCATACAGCAGCAATAAATGTTGATGTGTATATTAATGATGGATCTAACGATATTTATTTAGTTAAAGCAGCACCCATTAGTGTTGGTGGTGCATTACAAGTTTTAGGCACAGGTAAAATAGTAGTTAAATCTGGCGATGCATTAAAGGTTGTTTCCGACACAGCAGCAAGTGTTGATTGTTGGGTTTCAGCAGTAGATGATATTAGCACATAGAGGATAGCATGGGATATATTGGAGCTACACCAAGTAATAATTTTATTAATACAGACGTTCAACGTATTACTGGCAGCACAAATAATTATATTGACTTAGATCATAGTATTAGTTCTCTTGATAGCGTAATTGTTTATGTCAATAATGTACGTCAAGAAAGTACCAACTTAACATTTACATCGGCTAGTAGAATTACCCTGGGAGATACTTTGACCGCATCAGACGTATGCGAGGTAATTTTCATAGGAAAAGCAGTAGCGACACAAACGCCAGACACAGGAACAGTTACTAATGATATGTTAGCTGGTAGTATTGCAAATGCTAAACTTGCTAACTCTAGTATTTCTATAAATGGTAATTCAGTTTCTTTAGGTGGTAGTGTTACAGGAATTGGAGAAGCAAATACTCCTTATGCAAGAGTAGGTTTTTCTTCTGCACCATCAGTTAATAATGGTACATTAAAAATTGCAGAATTTGGTAATATATTATTTGCAAGTGATAACTCTATTGTTGATACTACAAACTATAAAATAACGCCTGGTGTTGCTGGAAAATATTATGTTGCGGCACATATAAATTATGCTCCAAATGCTGTAGACGAAAAAGATTATCATTTATTACTTTTTAAAGATACTGCTGTCACAATAAGAACTGCTACCCTTGCCGCTGGAAATAGTAATGGAAGAGGAACAGATGTTTTTTTATCTGGCTTTGTAGAATTAACAGATTCTAATTACGTTCAAATGAAAGTGTTTCAAAATAGTGGAGCTTCAGCTCAATACGCTTATGGAGATACAACAGGTGCATCAAATTATTTTGAATTATTTAGGATAGCATCATGAGTGCATTAGACAAAAAAATAACTGCATATTTAGGCAGAACACCAGATTTTCTTGAAGAGGTCGTAATTCAAGATGATATGATAAATGGAGTAAGTAAAGAATACATAGCTGAATGGAACGCAACAGATAAAGCAAAACCTACAGACGAACAACTAGACGCTTTATCTTCCCAAGCAGAAACTTTAGAAAACAATGCAATAGCAATAAGAAATAGACTTAATGAATATCCAAGCATAGGAGATGTCATAGACGCAATCTTTAAAAAAGAAGCTGGGGATAGTTCAGAATTTGATACACTATCTACATTAAGACAAACAATAAAAACAAAATATCCAAAGGAGAGTGAATAATGCCTTTTACTAAATTATTACCTACTTCTATTGACCTAGCACAAAACTTTGCGTTCACAGGTAGTGTCAGCGGAGCTGGTGGTGGTAAAGTTTTACAAGTAGTAATAGCAACTCACACATCTGATAGTTTTACAACAAGTGGTTTTGCTACTTTATTTACTGCTTCTATAACTCCCTCAGCAACTTCAAGCAAAATTTTTGTATCAGCTTCACTTCAATATAATAACTATGGTAATGGTAGCACAAGTTATCCAAATGGAACTGTTCAAATTTTAAATACAGGCGATACAACTTTATGTAAAGCTTATGCTAATTTTTCTGGTAATGTTAGCACAGACCAGACAGACCAATTTGATAGTTCACTTCATCTTAATGCTTTGGATAGTCCAAATTCAACATCTGCATTAACATACAAAGTATCTTACACAGCTGCAGCTGGTAGATTTGGTTTAATGGGTGCAGCTACAAGAGTAAATGGCTCAACATTAACATTAATGGAAATAGGTGCATAATGAGAGATTTTGATAAAATGACAGTTAGTATAGAAAAATTACAAGCTAATTCAGAATATGTAATTAATTATAATGGTGGTGCAGTAGATGAAGCACTTTTTGATTCAATAGATTGGCACAGTACAAATAATTTAACTTGGTTACAGGTTAAAGAAGAAATGGATAAATTATGAGTTACATAGGCAGACAATTAAACAATTTATCAGATAGAGTAAAACTAGATTCTCTTACTGCAAGTGCTACCGCTACTTATAACCTATTACTTAATACAGTAGCTTATGTTCCTAGCAGTGCAGAAAGTCTTACTGTTTCATTAAATGGTGTAATACAAGCACCGCAATCTTCTTATACTGTAAGTGGTAGTCAAATAACATTTGCTAGTGCTTTAACAAGTTCAGATAGTATTGATTTTATTTTAGCAGAAAGAAGTATTACACTTCAAACTCCTTCGGCTGGATCAGTAGGTACTTCACAGTTAGCCGCAGACGCTGTCAATGGAGATAAAATTGCTGACGATAGTATTTCAGATGAACATTTAGACCCAACAGCAATCACAGGTCAAACAGAAAAAACATCTTTAGTAGACGCTGATAAGTTTTTAATATCCGATAGTGCAGATAGTAACGCATTAAAGTATGTGCAGAAATCTAATTTACCTAGTGGT
>FUFK010058805.1_pt1 | contig 42266 bp, 37 predicted proteins | sample 1021851 | NCBI WGS metagenome assembly FUFK01 (sample SAMEA51879418, study PRJEB19060) | metagenome
CTGAGCCAGAGCCAGAACCAGAGCCAGAACCTGAGCCAGAGCCTGAGCCAGAGCCTGAGAAAAAAGTTGGTTTTTTTAAAAGATTATTTAAGAAAACTGACAAAAAAAATCTAGATAAGAGCTTAGAAAAAACAAGTAAATCTTTCTTTGAAAAGATAAAGAAAGCTGTTGTTGGTAAAACAAAAGTTGATGTAGAGGTTTTAGATGAGCTTGAGGAAATTCTTATCACATCTGATGTTGGAGTTAAAACTACAATTAAAATTATCGAGTCTATTGAGGAAAGGGTATCAAAGGATAAATACACTAACGCACAAGAACTTGATATTATTTTAAAGGAGGAAATTGGCAATATAATTTTTGATGACAATAAGGATGATTTTAATATTAATGATAAACCATATGTTATTTTGGTTGTTGGAGTTAATGGTGTAGGAAAAACAACATCAATTGGTAAACTTGCTAAATTTTTTAAATCTCAGGGACTTTCAGTTTTAATTGGTGCCGCAGATACTTTTAGAGCTGCTGCAATAGAGCAATTAGAAGAGTGGTCAGAACGTGCAGGAGTAGATTTAATCAAACAAAAAATGGGGAGTGATCCAGCTTCAGTCTCATTTGATACGCTAAATTCTGCAATTAATAAAGATTATGATGTGGTAATTATAGATACAGCAGGGAGATTACATAACAAAGTGAACTTGATGAATGAGCTTTCCAAAATTGGAAGAGTTATGGAAAAGTTAAAGGAAAATGCTCCTCACGAAATATTATTAGTTCTGGACGGCTCAACTGGACAAAATGCTTATGAACAAGCAAAGCAGTTTTCCGAGGTTACAAAAGTTACCTCAATGATGGTTACTAAACTTGATGGAACTGCCAAAGGTGGTGTTGTTATAGGTATTTCAGATCAGCTTAGCATTCCAATAAAATACATTGGAACCGGAGAATCAATTGATGACATTCAATTATTTGACAAAGTTGATTTTGTTGAATCTTTTTTTCAAAAAAATACCAATTAAAAAATTATCAAAATTTAATTTTAATAGTGTTAATTAAGAAAATAAATATTAAAGATACTCCATTTTCATCAGGGCTAGTTCGTGATTATATTGAATCAGAAAAATTAAATTCTTTTTTTTCTTATAAAAACCAACTAGATAATTATAAAAATATTATTAAAAAAAGATCATCTTTTCCCTTAAAAAAAAGAGATTTATTGTACAACGTATTAAATTCTCAGTACAATGGTATCTCAGATATTGGTTCAGTACTTGATTCTATAGAAAAATTAAAAAATAAAAATACATTTACTGTAACAACGGGACATCAGCTATGCTTGAACACTGGACCATTATATTTTATTTATAAAATTTTACACACAATTAAACTTTGTGTTGAACTTAGTAAAACATATAAAGAATTTAATTTTATTCCAGTTTTTTGGATGGCAAGTGAAGATCATGATTTTGAAGAAATTAAATCCTTTGAAACATACTCAAATAAGTATCAGATCGCTTCTAGTGATGATGGTTCTTGTACTGGTAAAATAAAACCATTATATGTAACTAAAATCCTTGAGGAAATAAACAAAAATTTTGATGGAAAACCATTTAAAAATGATATATATGATTTATTTGCATCATCATATTCAAAAAATTTATCCTTAGCTGAATCAACAAGAAAAATTGTCCATACTTTATTTAAAGATTATGGTCTTGTAATCATCGATGCAGATGATAAGGAATTNAAAAAATCATTTAAAAAATACTTTATTGATGAAGTTGAGAATTTTTCAACTAAGAGTTTTGTAAGTGAGACTAATAAAAAATTAANTGAACTTTATAGAAATAAAATTAAAATTCAAGTTAATCCTCGGGATTTAAATTTATTTTTTATCAATAATAAAAAAAGATATAGATTAACTTTTTTAAATGGCAAATATCATTTGGTAGGAAGTAATATTTCTTACAAAAAAGATGAAATTATCAATAAAATTAAAAATAACTCTGAGGAATTATCTCCTAATGTTATTTTGAGGCCACTTTATCAAGAGTATTTATTGCCCAATTTGTCATATGTTGGTGGAAATGCTGAAATTTCATATTGGCTTCAATTAAAAAGTTTGTTCAACTATCACAAAATTTCTTTCCCAATTTTAGTTGTTCGAAATTCATTTGTTCTTCTTAATAGAAGAGAAGTTGAATCAATAAAAAAATACAATATGGATATAACTGATTTTTTGGATTCAAGAGATTCATTTCTCCAAAAAATTGTAAAAAATAATATAGAAAATGATATAAGCTTAGAGAATGAGAAAAATATTATAAAAAATCTCAATGAAGATTTAATTAAAAAGATTGCCGATATTGACGCAAACTTGAAAACTTCCATAAAGTCGATTGAAGCTAAACANATTTCTTTAATGAATTTATTAGAAAAAAAAATAATTAAGTCTCAAAAAGTAAAAGTAAAGGGAATCATTAATACCCTTGAAAAAATATACAATAAAATTTATCCCGATGGTTTATTTCAGGAAAGAAAAATCAATTTTTCTGAATTTTATTCATATAAGGGAAAAGAATTAATTGATATCATTTATCAATCTACATCGCCATTTGATAATAGTATAAATATTGTTGAAATTTAATTTATTGATGTATTTTTGAAAATGCCTAATAAAGTAATTATTCTTGACTTTGGGTCTCAGTATACACAGTTGATTGCTAGAAGAGTTAGAGAATTAAATATATTTTGTGAAATCTTCCCTTACAATAGTAAAAATTACAATCTTGAAAAATACTCTGCTGTTATTTTATCTGGATCTCCATACTCAGTTCGATCTAAAGACTCTTTAAAAATTAATCTTGAAAATATTAAAGGTAAATTACCATTACTAGGTATTTGTTATGGAGCTCAATATTTAGCTCATAATTTTGGAGGAAATGTAGATTTATCAAGTTCAAGGGAATATGGTAGAGCAAATTTAGTTTCAATTTCAGAAAAATCTGNATTGTTTGATGGTGTTAAAAATGGCTCTCAAGTTTGGATGAGCCATGCAGATACAATTGTTGAACTACCCAGAAAATCCATTAGAATAGGAAGTACAAAAGATGTTGATAATGCAGCTTTTAAATTTAATGATGAAAATACATTTGGAATTCAGTTTCATCCNGAGGTTTATCATAGTGAAGATGGAAAATTAATTTTAGAAAATTTTTTAAAAAAAATTGCAAAAATTAAAGCAACATGGACCTCTAATTCATTCATTGATTCTGCAATTGANAATATTAGATCTGAGGTCAAATCTGACAATGTTATTTTAGGTTTATCAGGTGGTGTAGATTCATCTGTTGCTGCTGTTTTACTAAATAAAGCTATTGGGAATCAATTAACCTGTATTTTCATAGATAATGGATTATTGAGAAAAAATGAGTTTGAGTCAGTTTTAAAGCAATACAAAGGTATGGGTTTGAATGTAGTGGGAGTAGATGCTAAGGAAAAGTTTTATAAAGAACTAAACGGAATTATTGATCCTGAAAAGAAAAGGAAATGTATAGGAAAAGTTTTTATAGATGTTTTTGATGAGGAATCAAAAAAAATTGAAAATGTAAAATGGTTAGCTCAAGGAACTATTTATCCAGACGTAATTGAATCAATTTCTGTTAAAGGACCTTCAGCAACTATTAAGTCACATCATAATGTTGGTGGATTACCAGATTTTATGAATCTTTCTGTGATTGAACCTTTAAATATGTTATTCAAAGATGAGGTAAGAAATGTTGGAAAAGAATTGAAAATTAAGCAAGAAATTCTTGGAAGACATCCATTTCCAGGACCAGGTCTTGGTATAAGGATACTAGGTGAGGTCAATGCTGAAAAAGTTGAAATGTTACAGAATGCTGATCATATTTATATTGAAGCTCTAAAATCTGAAGGGTTATATGATAGTATTTGGCAAGCAGGTGTNATTTTACTTCCAGTGAAATCTGTAGGTGTNATGGGTGACGAGAGAACATATGAAAACTGCGTGGTTTTAAGAGCCGTAACATCCACTGATGGGATGACAGCTGATTGGGTTGATATTCCATATAAATTTCTTCAAAATGTATCAAATAAAATCATTAATAGTGTTAAAGGTATAAATAGAGTTGTTTATGATATAAGTTCAAAACCACCATCAACAATTGAATGGGAATGAGAAATCTACTTTTATTTAACATATTTATTTTTATCTGTTTGATTAGTTCAGGTCAAAGTGAATCCTCGAAAGTTGAGTTTGATTCATTAATAAATTATGAGGTCAAAAAGAAAGAAACTTTATATAGTATTTCTAATAAGTTTAATCTCCAAATTGATGATATTATAAAATATAATCCTGAATTAAATACTGAGAAATTAAAGAAAAAAGCCATAATAATTATACCATTAAAAAAAACCTTAAGAAAAATTGAGAATGCAATAATAGTTGACAAAATAATTTCTAATGATACAATTTCTGAATCAATAAAATTAAANGTCAAAAAAGATCTGCTCAAAGTTGCTTATTTAGCACCATTTAAGATGCCATCAATTGAAATTGACTCAGTTGAAAATCTTAACTCTTATCTTAAAGAGATAAACTTAACAACNATTTCTATTAATTTTTATAATGGGATTATCCATGCAATTGATGAATTGAAAAAAAATAATGTTTCTGTTGATCTTGATATTTTTGACACTGATAATGATATTAGTCAAGTTGAAATTATAAGAGAAAATAATGATTTTGACAATTATGATTTGATTATAGGGCCATTAATTAATAGAAATTTTAATGCTTTTTTCAAAAANGAATTCAAATCTAACTCGATATCACCACTTGTTTATGATGGAATTAACTTAAATTCTAATACAATAGTACCAGAGGCTAATGATTTATTGAAAAGACAAAAAATGTTTAGCATAATTGATGATTTGATTTTAAACAATCAAGACCAGTGTGCATTGATTATTTCAGACTCTTTAAATCAAAAATCTAAGAACGCCTTATTAGAAAGATTTCCTTTAGCTGAAATAATTGATTTAAATAAAATTAATAATTCTGTGGACCCAAAAGTTACCGATTCATTACTTGGATTTAACAAAGAAAATTGGGTATTTCTTGAAACAAAGAAACCAAATTTAGTCTCAAGTGTTACTTCACTTTTAAATTCTCAAATAACTGATGAAAGAAAAATTAAATTATTTTCAACTGTATCAAATGAAAATTATGAAAATCCTAATGTGAATTATGAGAAATTAGGAAATTTAAGCTTTATGTATCCTTCAAATTCTTCCCCTAATTCAAGTGAGATTTTTTTAGAATTCCAACAAAATTTTTTATCAAAATTTAAAAAGTATCCAGACAGAATTTCAATTAAGTCCTTTGATATTATAAAAGATATTTTATATAGGATTTCTGTTTCAAAAAGTTTTAAGAATTCGCTAGAAATTGGAGAAACTAAATCCATGCAAAACAAGTTTAATTATGTGTTTGAAAATGAAAATGGATTCAAAAACACATCATTCTTTATTTTAAAACACGAAGATCTAGATATAATTGACTATCAAAATTGAATTAGCAATAAATAGTTTTGTACTTTTGAAGTCGGAATTTGAATGGTTTGAGTAAAACTCCTAAATATATTTTCGTAACTGGTGGAGTTAGTTCTTCATTGGGCAAGGGAATTATCTCAGCATCTTTAGCCAAGCTTTTACAATCAAAAGGATTAAATGTTACTATTCAAAAATTTGATCCGTACATAAATATTGATCCTGGTACTTTAAATCCATATGAACATGGTGAATGTTATGTTACCAGCGATGGAACAGAAACAGATTTNGATTTGGGTCACTATGAGAGGTTTCTTAGCATAAAAACAACAAAAATAAATAACACAACCACTGGAAAAATATATCAATCAGTTATTAACAGAGAAAGAAAAGGTGATTTTTTAGGAAAAACCGTTCAGGTGATCCCTCATATTACTAATGAAATAAAAAGAAGAATTAAGTTAATTGAATCTGAGGATAAATATGATATAATCATAACTGAACTTGGTGGAACTGTTGGTGATATCGAGTCATACCCTTTTATTGAGGCTGTTCGTCAATTTAAGTGGGACGTAGGGGAAGGTAATAGTTTAGTTATCCACTTGACTCTTTTGCCCTTTTTATCAGCTGCTGGTGAATTAAAAACTAAACCAACTCAACATTCAGTAAAAAAATTGATGGAAAGTGGAGTCAATGCTGACATTATTGTTTGTAGAACAGAGAAAACAATAACTGATGAGCTTAGATCAAAAATTGCTCTTTTTTGCAATGTAGATGTTAATTCTGTAATTGAATCCATTGATGCCAAAACAATCTACGAAGTTCCACTTTTGATGCAAAATGAAAAATTAGATCAAGTTGTTTTAAATAAATTAAATATATCCAAAGTAAAAAAATCAGATTTAAGTGATTGGAAAAGCTTTGTTAATAAAATTAAAAATCCAAAAACTAAACTTAAAATTGGATTAATTGGTAAATATGTTGAATTACAAGACTCTTATAAATCTATTCTCGAATCATTTGTTCATGCTGGAGCTGAAAATGAATCGAAAATTGATGTAGTACCAGTTCACTCTGAGGATATCAATGAAAAAACAGTTAAGAATAAATTATCAAGCTTGAATGGTCTTCTAGTTGCTCCAGGATTTGGCGAAAGGGGTATCGAAGGCAAAATTCAATCAATACGTTTTGCTAGAGAGAATAATCTCCCATTTTTGGGAATTTGTTTAGGAATGCAAATGGCTGTTATAGAATTTGCCAGAAATGTAGTTAATCTTCAAAATGCTAATTCAACCGAAATGGATATNTCAACAAAACACCCTGTCATAACCNTAATGGAAAATCAAATTGATGTCGATCAAAAAGGTGGTACTATGAGATTAGGTTCCTGGAAATGTAAGATTGAAAAAAATACTTTAGCAAAAAAAATATATAAAAAGGAAGTAATAGCTGAGAGACATCGACACAGATATGAGCTAAACTTTGAGTATATGGACAAATTAAAGAAAGCTGGGATGGTATTTTCAGGTTTAAATCCTGAAACAGGTCTCGTGGAAATTATTGAAATACCAAACCATGATTGGTTTGTTGGAGTTCAATTTCACCCTGAATACCAGAGCACAGTTAAAAATCCTCATCCATTATTTGTATCTTTTGTTGAGGCCTGTAAAAAAACCATATAAGTGGAACAAAATAAATTAGACATAACACAATTAATAGGTTTTCTGTTTTTGATTGCAGCTTTTATATGGTTGTTTATGTTTCAGCCTGAAATTGAAGAGTTTGATCAAGTCGATACTACAACTTCACAAGAAATTTCCCCCTCAGANGANAGCAACTTGGCAAATGGGTCAAGTTTCAATTCAAATCCGATTAAAAGAGATAATGTTAATGAATTTATTGAATTAGAAAATGATGATATTAAGTTGATATTTTCAACTCAAGGTGCACAGATTAAAGAAGCAGTTCTAAAAAATTATAGTGGTTTAGATGAGGAAGTTTTTAAAATTATTGATCAAAATCAAAATTTTTCATTTCTGTTTAATGCTAACAATCGTAGTTACAACTCATCTCTTCTTTTCTATGAATATAATATTGTTGAAAACTCTTCAGGACAAGAAATTAATTTTTTCTACGAACATGAAAATGGTGAAGTTTTATTTTTTAAATACACGCTTCCTCGCAAAGGATTTTTATTAAAATTAGACGTTCAATCTCAGGGTTACAGCTCATTACTTAGCAGGTCCTCTGATATTGATTTAAATTGGACTTTAAGCTCTTTAAAAAATTCTAAAAGTCAGGATTATGAGAATAGATATACTTACTTAAATTTCCAAGATAAAGATCAAGATGTTCGTGATCTGAGCGCATATAGTGATGACGACGATATTGATTCTGCTAAATGGATTTCATATGGACAACATTTCTTTAACTCAATTTTAATTTTTGATGATATTAAAGATGAAATACAGTTCTCTTCTAAAAATTTAGATTCAGATAGTGACAATAGAAAATATTTGAAAAAGTTTGAATCCATGATTCCTATAGATTCCAACTCTAATGGAGAAATTAAGGAAAATTTTGAATGGTACATAGGACCAAATGATTATTATATCATCAAAGATTATGATTATAAAATTTCGGATTCTATATGGTTTGGATGGGGAATATTTGGATGGATTAATAAAAGCATTTTTTTTCCATTATACGAATTTCTTAGTAATCATTTTTCAGCTGGGATCGCCATAATCATTATGGTAATATTAACAAGATTAGCAATGTCACCCGTACAGTACAAAATGTATTTATCTCAAGCTAAAATGAAAATTCTAAAACCAGAAATAGCTGCCGCTTCAGAAAAGTATAAGGATGATCCAATGAAAAGACAACAAGAAACTATGAAGATTTACAGTCAAGCTGGAGCTAGTCCGGTCCAGGGTTGTTTACCTGCATTGCTTCAATTGCCTGTTTTTTATGCTCTTTTCTGTTTTTTTCCTGTTGCCTTTGCACTTAGAGGAGAATCTTTCCTGTGGGCTGATGACTTGAGCACATATGATGTAATTGCTGATCTACCATTTTATATTCCTCTTTATGGAGATCACATAAGTCTTTTTCCAATTCTTGCTGGTGCAACTATGTTTATTTATACAAAAATGCAAGGCACTAACCAGATGCAGCCATCGCAACCAGGAATGCCAAACATGAAATTTATCATGTATATAATTCCTTTTACTCTGCTTATCTTCTTCAATAATTTTGCTGCTGGATTATCGTTATACTACACCGTATCTAATATTCTAACAGTTTTAATAATGCTTACTATTAAAAATATAATTTTAGATGAAGAAAAAATCTTACAAGAAATTGAAGAAAACAAAAAGAAACCAGCGAAAGAAGGTAGATTTCAACGAAGATTAAGAAAACTTCAAGAAGCTGCAGAACAGGCTCAAAAGCAGCAGAATCAAAGAAAGAAATAGATTTTAATAATGACTAATAAGTCTAAAATAAGAGTAGTGGTAGCTATGTCAGGTGGTGTAGATTCTAGTGTAGCAGCATATGTTCTTAAAAAGGAGGGATATGATGTGCTAGGTATTTTTATGAAAAACTGGCATGATACAAATGCAACAATATCCAAAGAATGTCCATGGCTTGAAGATAGTTATGATGCTATGCTAGTAGCAGAGAAATTATCCATTCCTTTTCAAGTGATTGATTTGAGTAAAGAATATAAAAAGAAGATTGTTGATTATATGTTTGATGAGTATAAAAATGGTAATACACCGAATCCTGATATTTTATGTAATAGTGAAATTAAATTTGATCTTTTTTTAAAAATTGCAATGGATTTAGGTGCTGATTTTATAGCTACAGGACATTACGCCCAAATAAAAAGAACTCAGATAAATGANAAAACTTTTTTTCATTTATTAGCTGGTAGAGATAAGACAAAGGATCAATCTTATTTTTTGTGTCAATTAAATCAGTTTCAGTTAAGTAAAACAATATTTCCAATTGGTGGAATGTTAAAAAATAATGTTAGAAAAATTGCCAAAGAAAATCAAATTATTACAGCAGGTAAAAAAGATTCTCAGGGTTTATGCTTTATAGGTAAAGTAAAGTTACCTGATTTTTTACAACAAAAATTAAAACCAAAAAAAGGTGACGTCGTCTTAATTAAGGATACTCATAAGAATTATTTTAATAAAGAAAAGGTAAATAATTATGATGCTTTGTCCCAGAATTATTTTTATGAAAAATTTGATGGAGATTTAGTTGGATATCACAATGGAGCACACTATTATACGATTGGCCAAAGGAAGGGAATTTCAATAGGGGGGAGAAAAAATCCTCTTTACGTATTGAGTACTGATGTTAAAGAAAATATAGTATATGTTGGAGAGGGAGCAGACCATCCTGGATTGTATAGATTAGCGCTAAAAGTTTTAAAGAAAAAAATTCATTTTGTTTCTGAAACAAAAACAGTATTAAAAAATGATAACCTAAAAGCTAGAATAAGATATCGTCAAGCGCTTCAAAAAGTTTCNGTATTTCAAGAAAATAACTTTTACTATTTTCTTTTTGAGAAACCTCAAAAATCAATTACAAGCGGACAATTTATAGCTGTTTATTCAGATGATGAGCTTGTTTGCTCAGGTGTTATTCATTAAAAATATTTATTTGATTTCTAATCAAATCATCAAAATTCTCTCTTTTTCTAATCAGTTTTAGTTGATTATTAATATACAATACTTCAGCAGGTCTGTATCTTGAATTGTAGTTGCTTGACATAGTATGACAGTATGCTCCAGCATTATTGAAACAAAGTAAATCTCCTATACTAATAGTCGAGATTTTTCTGTTTGAAGCAAAAGTATCTGTTTCGCATATGTATCCAACTATTGAATAGTATCTTTCTGTATCATCTGGATTAGAAATATTTTCAATATGATGATTTGCACCATACATCATAGGTCTTAGAAAATGATTAAAGCCAGAATCTACCTGGGCAAAAACTGTTGAAGTTGTCTGTTTAATTGAATTGACTTTACATATAAATTTACCAGCTTCACTCACTAGAAACTTACCTGGCTCAAAAATTAAAGTCAGATTTTTCCCATATGATTTGCAAAATAAATTAAATCTTTTTGACAATTTTTTCCCAAGCTCCTCTATATTTGTTTCGCTGTCACCTGGGTAATATGGAACTTTAAAACCACTCCCAAAATCAATAAAATCCAAATCCTTGAAATGATTAGCAGTTTCAAATAAAATTTCAGCTGCCCTAAGAAATACATCAATATCTAAAATATCACTACCAGTGTGCATGTGAACTCCATTTATTCTAATTTTTGTGTTTTCAACTATTCTTTTTAAGTGCGGTATTTGATGGATACTTATTCCAAATTTAGAATCAATATGACCAACTGAAATATTAGAGTTNCCACCCGCCATAATATGAGGATTTATTCTAATGCAAATTGGTATTTCAGGATGTGAATTACCAAAATCCTCAAGTACAGATAGGTTATCAATATTAATTTTAACTCCTAATTCAGAAGCGAATTTAATTTCATCCATTGAAACTCCATTGGGTGTATAAATAATTTTTTCTGGATTAATTCCACCTTTTAATGCCAAATGAACTTCTTGAATAGACACTGCATCTATTCCTGAGCCTAAATCAATAAGATACTTAAGTATTGAAATATTAGAAAGAGCCTTTACTGCATAATTTAATTGTAGGTTTTTAACACTTTTGAAAGATTTAACTAACCTGTTATATTGATATTCAATTTTATTCGCATCATAAACATATAAAGGTGAGCCAAATTCTGAAGCAGCTTGTATTAATTTTGAGTTTTTCACATCACGAATTTATAAATACGTTAGGTAGTTTTGACGATTTGGTTTATTTGTAATAAAATTATTTTATATCGTTAGAAATGAAACAAAAATAGACCTATGGCAACAACTTTTTAGTATTTTTACATTAATGAATCTTCACGAATATCAAGCAAAGGAATTACTNAATAATCACGGGGTACCAATACAAAGAGGATATACTCTATCAGATATTAAAGATCTTGATTATATTTCAAATAAATTGTCAACTGAAACAGGAACAAAGTTTTTCGTTGTAAAAGCTCAAATTCATGCTGGTGGAAGAGGTAAAGGTGGTGGTGTTAAGGTTGCAAAAAATGCTGATGAGTTGAAAAGTTATTCCTCATCAATATTAGGAATGATGTTAAAAACTCCCCAGACTTCAAAAGAGGGTAAGCTTGTTAATAAAATACTAATTGCTGAAGATGTTTACTATCCTGGAGAAAATAAACATGAAGAGTTTTATATATCAATTCTCCTTAACAGGTCTAGCTCTAAGGTTATGATAATGTATTCCACNGAAGGAGGTGTTGATATAGAGTCAGTAGCCGAAAATACTCCAAATCTTATTTTTTATGAAGAAGTTAATCCTTCTATTGGCTTAATGCCTAACCAAGCAAGAAAAGTAGCATTTAATTTAGGGTTAAGTGGAGTTTCTCTAAAGAACATGATAAAGTTTATTTCTTCCTTATATGATGCTTACATTAAGTCTGATGCATCCTTATTAGAAATTAACCCTGTGTTGAAAACTTCTGATAATAAGATTATAGCTGTTGATTCAAAGATGGTTATTGACGACAATTCTATTTTTAGGCATAATTCATATGCTGATTTAAGAGATGAATCTGAAGAAAATCCTGTTGAAACTGAGGCTAGGTCTGTCGGTTTAAATTACGTTGATCTTGATGGAAATATTGGATGTATGGTTAATGGTGCAGGTTTGGCTATGGCTACTATGGATNTGATAAAACAATCAGGTGGCGAACCGGCAAATTTTTTGGATGTTGGTGGTACTGCTGATGCTGATAGGGTTGAAGTAGCTTTTAAGTTAATTCTGCAGGATCCTAAAGTGAAGGCTGTTTTAGTTAATATTTTCGGTGGTATCGTAAGGTGTGATAGAGTTGCAAAAGGTATAGTTCAAGCATATAAAAATATGAAGGATCAAATAAAAGTCCCAATAATAGTGAGGCTTGAGGGTACAAATTCAAAAGAAGCAAAAAAAATTATTGATGNTTCAGGATTACAAATNTTTAGTGCNTCTAGTTTTTCCAACGTAACAGAGANAATAAAAGAGGTTTTAAAATAAAAGTGTCATAATGACATGATATTTTTATTAAAATAAGACAAAACGTCATAAAAATGAGACCGGCTCATCTTTTGTAATATTCATGTAAAATGTTTAATTAAAAAATAATAATTATGAATATTATAAAAAGAACAAATTATCCTTTAATGTTTGATGAATTCTTTAATGATTTTTTCAATGTTAAAGAGATGAATATTCCTCCATACAATATAATGGAGAGCGAAGATAACTTTCAAATAGAATTTTCAGTNCCTGGATCCAACAAGAAGGATTTTCAAATTGAAATTGAAAATGATTATTTAAAAGTTAGCAAGGAAAAGAAAGAATCAAATATCTCTCACAATTACTCGAGACAACAATTTGATTATAATTATTTTGAAAAATCCTTTTTCCTTCCAGAAACTATCGATTTGAATAAAGTCTCTTCAAAATATGATAATGGAATCTTAAGAATAATGCTTCCTAAAAAAAATGAGGTCATTATAAATAATAAGAAGAAGTTAATTGCTGTAAAATAAAAAGAAGCGGGTTTTACCCGCTTTTTTTATATCTATCAATCAAGTCTCTTAGTTTAGCAGCTTCAATAAAATCCAAATCTTTTGCAGCTTTAACCATTTCTTTTCTTAAATCAGAAATTATTTTTTTTCTTTTTTCGTCGGATATATTAATATCAATCTTGAACTCTTTATTATTCTTTAAAGTATTAATATTTGTTTCTTCTTTTTCCTTTGCATCAAATGTTGACATTACATTTTTAATGATTTGTTTTGGAGTTATTCCATTTTTAATATTATGATCCATTTGTTTTTTTCTCCTTTCCAGNGTAATCCTTAATGTATGNTTAATGCTTTCAGTTTCCTTATCTGCNTACATTATAGCTTTACCATTAATATTTCTNGCTGCTCTACCTATCGTCTGNATTAATGATCNTTTGCTTCTAAGAAAACCTTCTTTNTCAGCATCTAATATTATAACCANCGATACTTCAGGTAAATCCAATCCTTCTCTCAGAAGATTAACTCCAACTAGTACATCGAAAGCTCCAGATCTTAATTCATTTAATATTTCAACTCTCTCAATTGTATCTATATCACTGTGGATATATTTAGACTTTACTTTTACCTTATTTAAAAAACCAACAAGTTCTTCAGCCATCTTCTTTGTCAATGTTGTTATTAATACTCTTTGATTTTTTTCAATTTGTTTTTGTACTTCATCCAAAACATCATCTATTTGATTTTCAGTTGATCTAATTTCAATCTCAGGATCTAATAATCCTGTAGGTCGAATAACTTGTTCTACAATTATTCCCTCTGATTTATTAAGCTCATAATCAGACGGTGTTGCACTAACAAATATTACTTGATTTTGTAATCCCTCAAACTCTTCAAAATTTAATGGTCTATTATCCATTGCTGATGGAAGTCTAAAACCATATTCAACCAGGTTTTCTTTTCGACTCCTATCACCTCCGTACATTGCTCTTATTTGTGGAATAGTAACATGACTCTCATCAATTACAGTCAAGAATTCATCCGGAAAGTAATCAATGAGGCAAAAGGGTCTCGTACCAGGTTCTCTACCATCAATGTATCTTGAATAATTTTCTATTCCAGAGCAATAACCTAATTCTTGCATCATTTCAATATCAAATAATGTTCTTTCATTTAATCTTTTAGCTTCCAAATTTTTTCCAACAGACTTAAAAAAATCAACTTGTTTCCCAAGATCTATCTGTATCTGATCAATTGCTTTTAGAAGAGTACTTTCTTGAGTAGAAAACATATTTGCTGGATAAATTGAAATTGACTCAATTTGATTAATTTTATGTTTTTCGGTGTAAAGAATTTCATCAATAGATTCAATATGATCTCCAAAGAAATTTACCCTAATAATGCAATCCCTGTAGCTTAAACTAATATCTACAACATCTCCAGTTACTCTAAATGAGCCAGGACTTAGATCAGATGTACTTCTACTATACAATGAGTTTGAAAGCCTTCTTAAAAAAGATGTCCTTGAAATATTAGAGTTTTGATTAATTACAATTGTATTTTTTTTATAGTCAACAGGGTTACCAATCCCATATAAGCATGATACTGATGCGACAACTATGACATCTTTTCTACCTGAAAGCAAGCTAGTTGTAGTACTCAATCTTAGCTTTTCAATTTCGTCGTTAATCGAAAGATCTTTTTCTATATAAGTATTAGTAACAGGGATGTAAGCTTCGGGTTGGTAATAATCATAATATGAAACAAAATATTCTACTAGATTATGTGGAAAATAATCTTTAAACTCTTTGTAAAGTTGAGCTGCCAAAGTTTTATTATGGGCAATTATGAGTGTAGGTTGATTTATTTCCTTTATTACATTTGCTACAGTAAAAGTTTTACCTGATCCAGTAACCCCTTCAAGTGATTGATATCTTACATTTTGTTTAATTCCATCAACCAGATTTGAAATAGCTTTTGGTTGATCACCAGCTGGTTTATAATTTGACTGAAGATTGAAATTCAAATCTAAATAGTTTAACTTGCAAAACTACTAATTAGAAAGCTTTAAATCTAAAAATTTTAGCTTTACTTAAATTTTTGTTTTGAGTAATAAAAGTAAAGATGTAATAATTTCAAAAAAGAAGCCTAGCTATAAAGTTTCAAACTATTTAGAGGATTATTTAAAAAATTACAATCGTATTCAAGAAATCCCTATTGAATATAACGATCTTAAAAGGTATGTTGGATCAGTAAAGGTTATTGATAATGATGATAATGATACATTATGGCAAAGAGTTTTTTTTAACGATTCTGAAAGATTTGAAATTGAAAAAAATTTAAAACTTGTATACAACCTATTGTACTCCGATGGTAGTAATGAAAATATCGATTTTTTAGTTGTTGATGCTATTGACTATTGCACTTTTGGTAATTCTAATCCTTTTCGCATAAAGATTAGAAATAAATTAAATGACAATTTTACATACTACTATGTTAAGGTTGCGGATTCTTCAAGAATTTATGGTCTTGAGCTAGAGCATATCACTTCACCATATAATTTAAATTTTATAATTTATAATGATACTTTAATTGAAGAACACATAACGGGAATCCCAGGTGATGATTTTTTTAAAAATTATTTAACTAAATGCTCTGACAGTGAAAAATCTCAAATTGCAAAAGAGTTTGTAAAATTTAGCGAAAGATGTATGATCAGACTCTTGGGTGATATGAGAGCCTATAATTATGTTATTATTCCAACTCATGATTTCGATCAGGTTGTNTATAAAATTCGTGCGATTGACTTCGATCAACAATCATATGAAGGTGACTTTAAAGTGTACCGACCTCAGCTTTTCAAAGAAAACAAACCCGTTATTGATCTAATTAGAGAAAAACTTATCAATAGTTCCATCAATCAATATAAAATTGAGGAGAGAGCTATTATTGTTAAAAGAGTTTTGGGTTCAAAAAAAAGAATAAATAGTTTGATCGATTCAATGAAAAAAGATATTATTTCGATTGATGAAAATGTACAAATTCTTACTAAACAAATTTATCATTTGACTAAAGACAATAAATTCAAATATTCTCAATCAATGGGGGATATAATGGAAACATCACTTAATTATTTGTTAAGTAATTATGAAAATCACTCAATGCTAAGGACCAATTAATCTTTTATGTTTAGGTACCAATTGAATTGAAATCCAAAAATAAGAATCGCAATAAATAAGTGTAGTGGCTGAGATAGTATTGGAAAAGAGAAATAATACATCGATGCACCAGCAATAATTTCAACTAAGATTAGAATTAAAATTAATTTGATCCATTTCATCTCTAATTTAAGTTTAGATGAAAATATAAATAATAAAATATTTGATGCTAAAATTAGAATTGAAAAACTCCTATGAATATAAAATTCAATGTTTGGGTTTGAAAGCCAAAGATTTTTNTTGTCNAAACCATAAATATCAATATTTANATCAATAAATTCNCTAACCTTNAGTCCAATTAAAATTTGAACTAGCATCAGAAACATAGAAAAAAGGATAAATTTTCTTAGAAAATTAATATTTAACATTTGCTTTTTTAATAAGATAGATTAACATACAAACAATAAGAATTGCCATCAGCATGTGAATTGAAATTTTATAAGGAGCTAAATTAGAATCTACTACTTGTTTACCGAGCCAAGCTTGAAAACCCATTGAAAAGACAATTAACGCTGAAAAAAATACAATTTTTTTATTCCTTTTAAAATAATTGATGGAAAATATAAACATCACTAAAGTTGATAGGCCTGCAATCGCACCTATTAATCTGTTAATGAACTCAAACCAAGTATTCATTGGACTAAATTTTGTATAATCGTGTTTAGTATATTTAGTCCAATTAGCAACGTCAAATTTTTCTTTTGAGGTAAATTTCTTTCTGGAATTATAAAAACTTTTTTTGTATAAAATCATAACTCCCTTTCCATATTCTCTTTCAGGTTTCCAAGTAATTTTTTCAATATTTGTTGGGGGAATTAAATAACCAAAACATTTTGGCCAGTCTGGACAACCCATGCCGCTTCCAGTCATACGAACAAGAGATCCTGCAAGAATTACAAGCAATACTAATACTAACGAAAGTTTACTAAAAAAAATAAATCTTTTATTCATTAATTTTTAATCCTAAGCTTTTGGCTTTTTTGTACATAAGTTCTTTAGCTTCATCATATGAGTTAGATATTACACCATTTAGGATTGCTTCTTTAATATATTCTTTTATGATACCAATTTCTTTACATGGTTTTAATCCAAATGAGGACATAATTTCCTCACCTGAAATTGGAGGTTGAAAATTTCTTATTTGATCCCTTTCTTCAACAATTTTAATCTTTTCCCTGACTATTCTAAAATTGTTTAAATATTTTTTTTGTAAATGCTCATTTTTTGTAGTTATATCAGCTTCACAAAGGGTCAAAAGATCATCAATATCATCACCAGCATCAAAAATTAATCTTCGCACTGCTGAATCGGTAATGTTNTCTAGAGATAAAACAATTGGTCTGGAACTTAATAAAATAAGCTTTTTTATATATTTCAATTTTTCATTCAATGGTAGTTTTAGACGCCTAAAAATCTTATCTACCATTTTTGATCCNACATATTCATGACCATGAAATGTCCAACCAATTTTTTTGTTAAATTTTTTTGTTTTAGGTTTCCCAATATCATGTAAAAGAGCAACCCATCTTAACCAAAGATTTTCAGTATTTTCACATATATTATCTAATACCTTTAAAGTATGATAAAAATTATCNTTATGAGTTTTACCCTCGATCTCATCAATTCCTTGTAAATCACAAATTTCAGGCAAAATCAATTCCAATAATCCACTTTCTTTTAAAACTTTTAATCCAACAGAGGGCTTTTTTGACATTAAAATTTTATTTAACTCATCATTTATTCTCTCTTTAGAAATTATTTCAATTCTCTTATTTTCACTTTTAATAAATTCTAAATTATTTTTGTCAACTAAAAAGTCAAGTTGAGATGCAAATCTAGCTGCTCTCATCATCCTTAAAGGATCGTCATGAAAAGTTGTTTTTGGATCTAGAGGTGTACGAATTATTTTTTTATCAATATCAGCTCTTCCATTGAATAAGTCGATGATTTCACCATAATTTTTTTTATTTAATGATATTGCTAGGGAGTTAATAGTGAAATCTCGTCTTGAAAGATCCTCAANAAGTGTNCCTTGCTCAACAANAGGANTTCTGCTATCCTTTGAATAACTTTCTTTTCTGGCTCCAACAAACTCTATTTCATAATTCTCAGTTTTTAGCATAGCTGTTCCAAAGTTTTTAAAAATCTGTAATTTTTTATTTAATTTATTTGATATGAGTTTGGCAAAATCTATACCATTACCTACAACCATAACATCAATGTCNTTATTCNTNCGATTTAAAATTAGGTCTCTTACAAAACCTCCAACNAGATATACTTCTATTCCACTTAATTCAGCTTCAATTGAAATAGTATCAATTATTGAAATATTTATATTTTTAAATAAATCATTCATCAAATTATGATCTAATTATTTCAAAATTATTTTCATTTAAAACCTTGATTATTTTCGAAGGTATTTGTTTATCACTTCTAATACTTTCCACATAATAATCTACACCATCAATAATATTTTTATCAATATCTGTGTTTTTAATTGGAAATGTAGAGCCTGTAATATTAGCGGAGGTTGATGTTATNGGTCTATTTAATTTTTTAATAATTTCTAAGCAAAAATTATTTTTTGGTATTCTTATCCCTAGTGTTTCATAATCTAATTTTTCTTTATTTAAATTACTGAAGATGACTGTAGTTGGACTTTTATCATTCAAATATTCCTTTGCAAAATCAGGTATTTTTTTTACGTATCGTTCAACCATTTCTAAGCTATTCATTAAGTGAATTAGTGGTTTTTTTGAATCACTCCCTTTTAATTTATTTATTCTATCGATTGCTTCATTATTATGTGAATCAGATCCAATTCCATAAATGGTATCAGTAGGGTATAAAATTATCCCACCGTTATTGAGTATTTCTACACATTTTTGAACTTCTATATTAAAGTTTGTCATGCTATTTATACAGAGACATTGTAGTCTCTTAGTGCCTCNTTAAGAGAAGTTTTTTTATTTGTGCTTTCCTTTCTTTTTCCAATAATTAAGGCACAAGGAACATTAAAGGATCCAGCATTAAATTTTTTTGGTTCACTTCCTGGTATTACTACTGATTTCTCAGGAATATAACCCTTTAAATAAATAGGTTTTGAGCCAGTAACATCTATAATTTTGGTGGATCCAGTTAACACAACATTAGCACCCAAGACTGCTTCTTTTTCAACTTTTACTCCCTCAACAATAATACTCCTAGAACCAAGAAAAACATTATCTTCAATTATGACAGGAGAAGCTTGCACGGGTTCTAAAACTCCACCAATTCCGACACCACCACTTATATGAACATTTTTACCAACTTGAGCACAGCTTCCTACAGTAGCCCATGTATCAACCATTGTCCCAGATCCTACATTTGCACCAATATTGACATAACTTGGCATTAAAACAGCACCTTTTTCTATAAAAGATCCATACCTACATATAGCATGAGGAACCACTCTTATCCCCATTTCTTTAAAACCTTTTTTAAGAGGAATTTTATCATGAAATTCAAATGGGCCAATCTCAATCGTTTTCATTTTCATTAGAGGGAAATATAAAATAACAGCTTTTTTTATCCAATCATTCACAACCCAATCATTGTTTACCTTTTCAGCTATTCTAATAGCACCTTTATCTAATAGCTCAATAGTTTTCAGTACTGCATCGGAATATTCTTTTTTATCCAATAATCCTCTGTCTTCCCACAATAATTCAATAATATCTTTCATTACAATTTTTTACAAATATAACTATCGTTCAAATATATATTTTTGTTAGAGAGAATATAATTAATACTTAATTTTGTTAAATGAGTAAAATTCTTGGTTTAGACTATGGTAAAAAAAGATGTGGTATATCAATTTCAGATGAACTTCAGATAATTGCATCTCCTTTGACAACCATTGATACTAAGAAATTGATGGATTTTTTGAAAGAAATAATAGTTGATGAAAGTATTTCAGCTATTGTAATTGGTCTGCCTAAGAATAATAGAAATAATATTTTTGAATTAGAAAAAACAATAATTGATGAGATAAAAAAAATTAAGGTTCTTTTTCCTAATTTAAAAATTTATAGAGAAGATGAGCGTTTCACATCAAAGTTATCGTCAATATATTTAAACGAAATAACTAAAAAAAGAAAAGTAAAAATTGACAAAAAAAATCTTGATAAAATAAGTGCCTCCATTATATTAGATTCATATTTAAAAAAAAATAAATGATTTTACCAATTTTATCATATGGAAACCCAATTTTAAAAAAAAAATGTGATGAAATTGATTCCTCTTATCCTAACCTCAAAAATTTACTTCAAGACATGTGGGAAACTATGTATAATGCTGAAGGTGTTGGTTTGGCTGCTCCACAAATTGGAAAATCAATTAGATTATTTATTATTGATGCTACACCTTTTTTTGAAGAAAACAATGTTACAGAATTTGAATTAAATAATTTAAAAAGAGTTTTTATTAATCCTAACTTGACTGTAGTTGAGGCTGAATCATGTAATTTCAATGAAGGATGTTTAAGTATTCCAGAAATTCGGGAAGATATTAAAAGAGTAGACTCTATTAAAATTGATTTTTACGATGAAAAATTTAACTTTCAATCACTGANNTTTTCTGGAATATTAGCGCGAGTTATTTTACACGAATATGATCATATTGAAGGTATTTTATTCACAGATAGAATATCAAAGTTTAAAAAAACATTGATTCAAAANAAATTAAATAAAATTTCNNGAGGTCAAATTGAGGTTAATTACCCAATGAAGTTTTTAAAAAAATGAAAAATAAAAATCAATATTCAATAGAGGATTTACTTGATGTTATGTCTGAGTTAAGGAATAAATGTCCATGGGATCAAAAGCAAACATTCGATACATTAAAAAAGTTAACAATTGAGGAAACCTATGAATTAGTTGATGCTATTGATAAAAAAAAATATGATGACATTAAAGATGAATTAGGAGACTTACTTTTACATATTATTTTTTACTCCAAGATTGCTTCAGAAAATAAAAAATTTAATTTTAATGATGTTTTAAATTCATTGATTGAAAAATTAATTTATAGACATCCTCATATTTATGGTGACATCAAAGTAAGTAGTATTGATGAAGTAAAAAAAAATTGGGAAAGATTAAAGGTAAAAGATAAAAATAAAGGAATTTTATCTGGTGTTCCCAATCATTTACCAAGTCTTATTAAAGCTCATAGAGTTCAAGATAAAGTTGCAAGTATTGGTTTTGATTTTCCAAACGTGAAAGATACAATAGATAAAATTAAGGAGGAATTTGAAGAATTTAATTCTGCTTTGCTATCCCAAAATAAATCAGAANTTGANGAGGAATTTGGAGANATCCTTTTTTCTTTAATAAATTATTCTAGACATATNGGGATAGATTCTGACGAATCACTAAATAAATCAATNCAAAAATTTATCGATAGGTTTAATAAAGTCGAAAAAATCTTGAAGTCAAAAAACCTTGATTTCGATAATTGCAGCGATGAGGAATTAAACAACTTTTGGAATGAAGTAAAAAAATAATTAACTGATCAAGGTGTATTTTTTCTCATTTTTTTGCAATTGACTTTTTAGCTTTTCNATATCACTATAAACACCATCTAAAACCTTACTATCNGAACCTTTTTTAATAAAATTTAAATTATTTTCAAGCTGTGAGATTTGCTTNTTNAAGTCATCAATCTTCTTTCNTAATTTNACTTTCTCNTTATTTTTTTCACCATCATTCATGAGCTTGGACTTTATCTTAATAATATGAGCTTCTACCTCTTTGTCAGATAAACCTATTTTTTTTGATTCTTTCTCAACTATTGATATAAGAGAACTTAGTTCATTTGATTTTGATGTTTTACCTATCTTCTCCCATTCTTGAGTAACTTGGATAATTTTTTCAACTGAAAAATTATTTTTTAATTGTTCAACTAAATTTTTCTTCACATTTGTCTTTTCCTTTTCAACTTTGTTTTTTTCTGTATTTACTTTGTCAATTTTTGAAAAACATTGATTATACTCATTTAGAAAATTATTCCAATTCTCTTTATTTCTTTTGAACGGGACATTTTTTATTTTCTTAAAATCATTTTTCAAATTTTGAAGGTCCGAAATATTAATTTTTTCTTTTTCCTTTAATATTTTACATTGCTGAATCAGNTCAAGTTGAAGTTTAATATTTTCTGAATATGTTTTTTTCAAATTTTTAAAGAATAAATTCTTCTGCTTGATAAAATCTAAGTTTATAATCTTAAATTCTTTCCATAAATCATTATTTAGTTTAGATTTAATTGGTCCCATTCCAATGAAATCATTCTTAATTTTTTCTATTTCAGAGATTTTTTTAATCCAATCATTTTTTTCATTTCCATCTTGACTCATTAATTTTTTAAAATTTTCTAGTAATTCTTTCTTAATCTGAATATTTTTCTCATCATGAGCATCTCTATTTTTAAGATAATCCTTCTTTTCATTTTTGATTGTTTGAATGATTGAGTCAAACTCTTCATTTAATATTTTTTTATCATCTGCTTTTACAGGACCAGTAAGGAAATTCCATTTTTTAATTAATAAAAGCAAATCCCTGTAGCTTTTTAACTTATCACCATATGATTTTACTCTCTTAGCATCATTCAATATGCTAATCATTAATTTCTTGTTGTTATCTTGATCTTTCTTCTTAATTTTTTTATCCAAGTATAAAAAATCATAAAATATTTTTACGTGATGTTTATAGGAATTGTTTAATCCAAAAGATAGGTGAGTAGGAACTTTGCCGATTTTAATCCATTTCTCTCTTATAGAATTAAAACTTTTAATCTTCTCAGCATTTGAGACAGACGAATGAATCAATTCTTTTAAATTATCAATGAGAACATTTTTCTCATTGTAGTTATTTTTTAGATCGATAACTATATTTTTTTTAGAGCTAGACATAAAAATATAGCTATAAGTTAGTAATATTTTATTAACTCTAACTATTCCAAATTTTCCAACTTTCTTCTGCCTGAAGTTTAAGCATTTGCAAACCGTTTAAAATTCTTGCTCCTCTTTTTTTTGATTCATTTAAAAATAAAGTTTCAGATGGGTTATAAATTAAATCGTAACATAGATGTTTATCATTTAATTGATCATAATTTAAATCTGGCTTATCATTTACATTAGGATATGTTCCTAGTGGTGTGCAGTTTACAATTAAATCATATTTTTCCAAACTTTCGATCTGAGTATAAGCAATATGATTTACATCACTTTTTCTGGATGCAACATCAAAATTTATTTTTTTAGTTTTAATTGCATATTGAATTGCCTTTGATGCTCCACCGCTTCCAAGTATTAATACATTTTTATAATCTAACTTTTTATTAAAACTATTTATAAAACCTAAATAATCGGTGTTATATCCAATTAATTTATTTTTTAAAATTTTAATAGTATTTACTGCTCCTATGTTCTTAGCTGAATCCTCAATTTCATCAAGATATCCAATAATTTTTTCTTTGTANGGTATTGTAACATTAAAGCCATTAATATTACTTAAATTAATTTTTTTAAAATCACTTATTTTATCTATATCAAAATTTAAATACTCACAATTATCAATTTTATCATTTTTAAATTTTTGTGTAAAGTATTTTTTTGAAAATGAATAATTAATATTTCTACCTATTAATCCGTATATTTTTTTTGTCAACATAATTATTAATAAATATTGTAACTAATATTCCTAGCAAAATTAATCCAAAAGCTATATAATTGACAGAGTTTGCAATTTCAATTTGATCTAGATTATTTTTTATTTGATTCCATGGCCAAACTATGGGTAATGTACCTATTACAAAACCAATTATCAGGTGATCAAGTTGACTAGGATATTTTTTTGTCAAGTAAGTTAAAAATTTTGAAAGTATAATAAGACCTAATACTGATCCAATGAAAAAAACAATTAGGATATTTATCATTTCATTCTCCACAATTAATTTCTGGTCATTTGGATAAAAGATGTTTGTGATTAAATTGAAGAAATTATTTACAGAATCAACTAATAAAAGTTTATAATTGCCCAGTAAAATAAGTAAGAATGAACCAGAAAGTCCAGGAATAGTTATACCACAAATACTAATAAATCCACAGAAAAAAATAAAAACTATATTTCTATTTTCATAAAGGGGTTCACTTACGCTTAAAATTATTCCAAATACTAATCCAAAAATTAGAAATAGAGCTGATTGCAAATTTGTTTTATCCTTTCTTTTAACTAAAATATAAACTGAACCAATAATTAAACCAAAGAACACTGACCAAACNAGCAGCTCATTCTTTACNATGAAATAATCTAAAATTTTAGATGTAGTAAAATAACTTAAAATCATACCTGCAGAAATAAATAATAAAAAAAATGCATTTATTTTTTTTAAAAATAATTTTAGTCCTTGGTCTTTAAGCACTTGATAATTTTTGTAATTCAAAGATTGGATTGAATTGATTAAATGATTATAAAAACCAATAATTAAAGAATAAAGGCCACCAGAAATTCCGGGAAGCTTATTTATTGTTCCCATTACCAATCCATGAATTAAAATTTCAATAGAATTTACATTATTCCAATCTCTATTATACTTCATTCTTTTCTGATATTTTTTCCAAAAATAATATTATAAAAAANCCAGCTATGGTACATANAATTATTGAAAATTCGCTAGTAAAGAAATTAAATGTTTCTAAAAAAATACTNTCATTNACAGAGGCTAATGGAAGTATGTTAAACACTGATCCNAAAATTAAGCCAATCATAATAATCATTGTTTTATTTTCATAGTTGGTAAGTAGCCATTTAATTACTCTGGAAAAAGTTAAGATTCCAAAAACTGCACCTATTATAAAATTTAATACATAAATGNAAGAATCAGATCCGGTTATAAATANTGAATTTAGTTTTTCTANAATAAATTGATATNCACCTAAAATTAACAAAATATATGATCCAGAAATTCCAGGCAAAATCATTGCCGATGAACAGATAAACCCACATAAAAAAATATAGGAATAATTTATTTGCTGATTTACNGTTACATTTTCTATGATTTGATTGATAATTACAGCTGTAATTATCAAAAGTATAAGATCTATGAATTTTAAATTTCTAGTTTTTTTTAATAGTATATAAATACTACATACGATTAAACCGAAAAAAAATGAGCTTATTTGATTCTCATAATTTTCGAGAAGGAATAAAATTAATCTACTAAAAATTGAAATACTAAGTATAATACCAAAACCTAAAAAAAATAATACATCGAATTTNTTTGGCTTAAATTTCTTTGAAAAACTTTCCTTGAAAATTTTAATATTTATATTACTTATCGCAGTTATTAAGTCCTTGTAGACACCTGTTATTAAAGCTATAGTTCCACCAGAAATACCNGGTACTAGATCAGCTATACCCATTAGCATTCCTTTAAAAGTGAGAAATAAATAATGATTAGTAGAATTATACTTCATCGAAGTAAATCTACTAATAATTGTTTGAAATAATATTTAAGGCTTTGTTAAGATTTTCAATAGCCTTATCGTGATCATTTTTTCTTAAGTAATATTTTGCAATTGATATCCATGCCTTTTCATATAGTGGATCATTTTCAATTATCATNTTTAAGTACTTAAGAGCATTATCGTAATCCTCAATTTTCTCATAACATCTGGATAATCTGTAAAGACTAAATGAGGATTCTTTTTTAAAATTATTTAAAATTTTATAGTAATATATAGATTTTTTAAAATCCTCTTTCTTTTCATATATCTTACCCAGTTCGACATAACAAGATGAGAATGTCTCATCACTAATAATCCCAAATTCATGAGCNGCTATACTCTCTTTTATTTTATTTTTTTTAAAATATAATTTTCCAATTTCATACCATGCGTGGGCTGAGTAGGGATTTTTTTCTAAAAATTTATTTAAAAAACTAATCGCTTCGTCATCTTTTAATGAAAGATTGTAGCATGAGATTAATTTATCAAAGTAGTTTTTATCTTCAGGATAGATTTTCAGAATTTTAATTAGCACCCTTATTGATTTTTCATAATTTTCTAGATTCATATAATTTTTAAGTAATAAATCCAATACAAAGAANCTTAATTGATCACTTTTTGGAATNTCTTTTAATATTNATATTGATTCTTTATATTTTTTAAGNTTTGTCAAAATTTTACATTTCTGAAAAAGAAGATCTTGACTATTTTTATTTATACTTAACATATCATCAATTAAATCATATGATTNGGTTATNTCACCTTTTAATATTAAAATTTCAGAGTANAAAATATTGATATTNATNGAGTTAGGGTACAAATTATTNCCTAACGNAACAGCTTTTTCTGCCATCATTATGTCNCCTTCATTAAAATAATANAGAATTATTTCTTCAACTTCGTCAGTATCAAGAAAGATAGACGAATCGTCTGAAATCATCTTTTCAAATTTCTTAATTAAATTACTACTATCGCTATACATATAAATTNGAANTAAATTTATATACTTACTCCNATGCTAATTTTTTTTCAGATGAAGTTTATCAAATACTTATTAACATTTTAAATAGAATTAAGGATACTTAATATTATTTTACATCCCTTTTTAATCTCTGTTTCGGAAATATTTAGAGGTGGTGTTATTCTTACAGCTTTTTTTTCATATAACAACCAAAATAAAATTAATCCATTGTCTAATGATTTTAAAACTAATTGATTTGCTAATTTTTCATTTTTTAAAATTAAAGCAATCATTAATCCTTTTCCTCTTATTTCTTGAATGTATGGGTGTTTGAGTAAACTTCTAAATAACCTTTCTTTATCTAATGTTTTTTCAGAAAGTCTCTCTTTCAAAATAATTGATAAACTTTTAAAACCAGCAGCAGCAATTACAGGATGTCCACCAAATGTAGTTATATGTCCCAATATTGGATTTTTTTGAAACTTATTCATAAAAGATTTTTTAGTAATCATAGCGCCAACAGGAAACCCCCCGCCTAATGCCTTTCCTAGTAATAAAATATCTGGTGAAATACCGAAATGTTCAAATGCAAATAATTTTCCGGTCCTCCCTAATCCTGTTTGAAGTTCATCTAATATTAATAATGCACCAACTTCTTTACATCTTTTTTTGATTTTCTTTAAATAATTNTTNTTAGGTAAAATAAAACCAGCCCCNCCTTGTATTGTCTCTAGTATTACACAGGCTGTATTTTCATCAATTAAATTTAAATTGGAATCATTATAGTTCAAATAATTGATATTACTTAAAAGTGGACGNTAAGCTCTTTTTCTTTTCTCATATCCAGAAACACTAAGAGATCCATGAGTACTTCCATGATAAGAGTTTTTGGAAGAAATGATTTTTGATCTTCCAGTAATTCTTTTACATAGTTTTAAAGCGGCTTCAACTGCTTCAGTTCCTGAATTTGTAAGATATACAGAATTTAAATTTTTAGGTAAGTTTTCAACCAATAAACCACATAAATTTATACTAGGTTCAAGTGCAAATTCGCCATATACCATTACATGAGAGTATTTTTTTAACTGGTTTATTGTTGCTTTGATTACTCTTTTATCAGAATGACCTAGATTACAAACTGATACTCCTGCTACAAAGTCTAAGTATTTTTTCTTTTTATCATAGATGTAGGACCCTTTGGCCTTGACAACTTCAATTCCCAGAGGTTTAGGTACAATTTGAGCTTGGAAGTCTTTAAAATTATTAATCAAAATTTTCTTTTTCTGAAATTCGTTCATTAAATCTATCTATAAATCCAAATAGTTTCTTTTCATTTTCCTCAAGTTTTGATTCCGGATAAAGAGTACCTTCTGGCTGATTTAAAAACATAATATCATCTATTCCATTATCTTTAAATGAAATTAATATAGAACTCGCTATTGCCTTATCAATTCCTATTAAATCATAGTTATCGTCATACATATAATATATTAGTTCAGCATTTTTATCAATCTTAATTTTACTTAATTCATTATCAACGATTTTTCCAAATAATTTAATTCCTTTCATTTGATTAAAATTATTGCCTAGGCCTAGTGTGTCAATTTCAACAATAAAACTATTGTTTGAGATTTTAATTGAGTCTATTATATTCCTATCTAAATCCTCTTTTAATATAATTTCATCTCCACTGATTTGACTGTTGCCNTCCCATATAACTGGATTTATTTTATTTATTTCATTTTCACTTAATATTTGAATTTGTCTCTTTGTTAAATCATTTCTACTTAAAGTCGTTAATCCTTCCGATTTATCAATTTTAATTTTATCAGATTTTCCACTCATTGTTCCTTTAACAAATTTGACATTGTAATATCCAATAACTTTTCTATTTTGAGAAGCACCTAATGATATTAATGTATCTGCCTTTATAAAAAGGGAATCAGTTTTTGTAATATTTATTGCCACTGGATTTTTTGTTATGAGAGCTGAATCCAATTCTTCAAATACTTCTGCATATTCACCTTTAATAATTAAATTTTCTTTTTCATCAATAATTTTAATGTTTCTGGATGCACTGGCATATTTTTTATTTTCATCAAAAAAAATACTATCACCAAAAATTGTTCTGCTCTCACTATTGACTTTAGCATCTTTTTTAAAAACTCCTATCTTCTTTTGTGGATCATAAAAACCTTCATTACAAAAGATTGTATAATCATCCGTGATAATTGTTGAAAATTTGTAAAAGAGTGTAATTTCTGAATTGAGGAAATAATCCATCATATTGGATCTAATCTTATAATCAGGATTTTCTACAATTACATTTTCTTTAAACTCATATTTTTTTTCATCAATAAAATATTTACCCTCCTTACTTTTTATCGTAGATACACTATCAATTATTTTTCCATTTTTATTAAAATAAATTTCGTTTGCATTTCTATCAAAGAAAAGAACATTTGAATTTAGCTCCATTTCATCATTAATGAATTTAACTGATCCATAACTTGAAAATTTTCTGGTTAAACCATCATAGTTTAATGAATCACAAAAAAGGTTTATTGAATCGCCTTGTTTAACATGAACATTTCCAGTAGCAATAAATGAGTTCCTTTTTTGAAAAAAAATGGATTTTTTAGAAAAAATGTCCATATTATCATGTGTTAAATGAACTTTTTTATTTNCACTTTCATTAAGTATATTACCATCAGGGTATAATGATTGGTTTCGATCAAATGATCCGGCGCTCTTTATAACAATATTTTTCTCTTGTGATATTGAGCTAACTGAAAAAAAAATTAGAGTTAGTAGATAAAAATATTTATTTCTATACAAAGATTGTTTGTGTTCTGTCAGGTCCAACGGAAACTATTTTAATTTTTACATTTAAACTATCCTCTAGGAAATTAATATAATTTTTAAAATTTTGAGGTAAATCAGTGAATGATTTTATTTTAGTGATATCTTCCTCCCAACCACTAATTTCTTCATAAATTGGTTCAATATTTTCATCCTCGATGGAATAAGGCAAATAATCTATAGTTTCTCCTTTATACTTGTATTTTGTACATACTTTTATTCTATCAATTCCTGAAAGTACATCACCTTTCATCATTATTAATTCTGTAACTCCATTTACAGTTATTGAATGTTTTAGTATAACTAAGTCCAACCATCCGCATCTTCTTGGTCTTCCAGTTGTGGCTCCAAATTCATTACCAATTTTAGCCATTCTTTCTCCAATTTCATCCTTTAGCTCAGTAGGAAATGGACCACTACCAACTCTGGTAGTATATGCTTTGAAAATTCCAAAAACATTATTTATTTTATTTGGAGCTATTCCAAGGCCAGTGCAGGCTCCAGCGGCAGTTGTATTCGAAGATGTCACATAAGGATAGGTNCCAAAATCAATATCAAGTAAGGATCCTTGTGCTCCTTCACCCAATATTTTTTTTCCACTATTTATAGATTCATTTAAATAATGTTCACTATCAATAAATCTTAATAATTTTATAAAATTTATTGAATTAGTAAATTCTTCAATCAATTTATTAATATCAAAATCTATATCAACGTTAAAATTATTTATTAAGTTAAGATGCTTATTTGTTAAAGTGTTAAATTTCTCTTCCCATCCATCAAGCTCTAAATCTCCAATCCTAAGTCCATTTCTACCAGTTTTGTCCATATATGTTGGACCAATACCTTTGAGTGTGGAGCCAATTTTTTTCTTTCCTTTAGAAAGCTCCGAAGCTTTATCTATTAAACGATGAGTTGGCAGGATTAAATGAGCTTTTCTTGATATTAATAGTTTATTACTCAGATCAACATTCAATTCTTTTAATTTTTCAATTTCTTCTTTAAAAATTACTGGATCAATGACAACTCCATTACCAATGACATTAATTTTATTTTCATGAAAAATTCCAGATGGAATAGTATGTAAAACATGTTTAATTCCATCAAATTCTAGAGTATGGCCTGCATTTGGACCTCCTTGAAATCTTGCAATTATATTATAATCGTTAGTTAAAAAATCAACAATTTTCCCTTTTCCCTCGTCACCCCATTGGAGACCTAGTATTAAATCAATTTTCATTTTTTTTCTTTAGTCGCATAAAAATATAAAGAGTGCTTATCAACATTAATATTGAAAATATCTTCAATACTTTCTTTGATGTGCTGAATTCTAGGGTCACAGAATTCAATTACTTCACCAGTGTCAGTTAAAATAATATGATCATGTTGTCTATCAAAATACGACTTTTCATAATGAGCTTGGTTTGATCCAAATTGATGTTTTCTAACTAAGTGACATTCAAGTAGTAATTCAATTGTATTGTATAAAGTAGCCCTACTTACTCTGTATTTCTTCTGTTTCATCAATGAGTAAAGTGATTCGATATCAAAGTGATCATTCAAATCATAAATCTCTTTTAATATTGCATATCTCTCAGGTGTTTTTCTATGTGACTTGGAATCGAGATATTTTGAGAAAACATCTTTTACAACTTGTTGATTATTTTTGATTTTTTCGGTCATTATAAATTCTTATCTAAATTAAATATTAATCTCTAACTGCTTTATAAACTCCCTTAATTTTTTTTATTCTTTGAATCAGTTTATCAATTATTTTTTTGTTTTTAACTCTTAGAGTTATCGATCCTTTAAATACATCACCTTCAGTATCAAAGGACATTTTTCTCATATTGATACTTAGGTTATCAGAAATTATGGTGGTTATTTTATTTACTAAACCAATATTATCGATTCCAACAATTTGAATTGTTGATGTATAATCATGTTGAGTGGAATCAATCCATTTTGATTTCAATATTCTGTAGGCAAATTTTGATTGTAAGCTTAGGGCATTTTTACAATCAGATTTGTGAACTTTAATGCCTTCATTTATCGTTACAAAACCAAAAACTTTATCTCCTGGCAGCGGTCTACAACAATTTGATAAAGTATAATCAAGTCTTTCATCTTCATTGCCAAAAACAAGTTGATCATATTTTGTATTAATTTCATCATCTTGTTTTTTAATGGGTTTCTCTGATACTTTTCTCCTAAAAAATTTGATTATTGCNTTTTGAGAATTTGCATATTTCTTCAGATCACTGTTATCAATTGTTCCGATTCCAATTCTATAAAATAGATCTAGTGATGTTTGAAGATTAAAGAATGTTTGAATTTTATTAATATTGTTTTCATTGAATGAGATTTTCAATTGTTTTAACTTTCTCCTCAATATTTCTTTACCTTCTTCAGCTATTTTCTTTTTATTTTCTTTAATTGAGGATCTTATTGCTGACTTTGCTTTTGATGTGATTACAAAATCAAGCCAACTGGCACTAGGTTTTGAGTTATTACTTTTAATAATTTGAACCTGCTCACCACTACTCAATTTATAGCTTAAAGGAACAATTTTTCCATTAACTTTAATTCCTCTAGTTTTCAATCCTAGTCCTGAATGAATATGAAAAGCAAAATCTAGGGCTGTTGATCCTTTTGGTAAAGATTTTAAATCACCCTCTGGTGTAAATACAAAAATTTCATCAGCATATAAATTTAACTTGAAATCTTCTACGAAATTAACGGCACTTGAGTCTGGGTTTTTTAAAACTTCCTGCAATCTATTTAACCAAATTTCAAGTCCACTTTCTTTATCATCTCCTAATTTGTATTTATAATGAGCAGCATACCCTCTCTCAGCAATTTCATGCATTCTAGTTGATCTAATTTGAACTTCGATCCATCTTTTATTTGGACCTACAACAGTAATGTGTAAGGCTTCATATCCATTTGATTTAGGAGTTGATATCCAATCCCTTAATCTAGTAGGGTTTGGTCTGTATACATCTGTTACAATTGAATAAATCTTCCAAGCAATTAGTTTTTCTAATACTGGTTTTGCATCATAAATAATTCTTACNGCAAATCGGTCATAAACTTCATCAATGTTTATGTTTTTTTTAAGCATTTTATTTCTAATGGAATAGATTGATTTACTTCTACCATTAATTTTAAAATCTAATTTTTCTGTTTTTAATTTTTCAGAAATTTTTCTAGCAAAATTTCTTATGTAAAGATTTTGATTGTCTTTAGTTTTTTCAAGATTATTTTTAATGTCATTAAATAATTCTGGTTCAGTGTATTTTAAACTAAGATCTTCCAATTCATTTTTAATTTCATACAGACCAATTCTGTGTGCAATAGGTGCATAGATATAAAGTGTTTCTGATGCAATTTTTAACTGCTTTTCCTCTGATAAAAAATCTAAGGTTTTCATATTATGCAATCGATCAGCAATTTTTATCAAGATTACTCTAATATCATCNTTCAATGTCAAAAGCATTTTTCTAAAATTCTCAGCTTGTATTGATAATATCTTCTCCTTTTTTAATTTGGATATTTTAGTTAATCCATCAACAATTTTTGCAATTTCCTGACCGAAGATTTCCTCAATCTTATTAATTGAATATCTTGTATCTTCAACAACATCATGTAATAGTGCAGATGCTATACTTGGAGCGTCAAGACCTATTTTAGACGCAACAATTTTTGCAACAGAAATAGGGTGAAAAATATATGCTTTTCCTGATTTTCTAATTTGATCGCTGTGAGCATCAATAGCAATATCTAATGCTTTCCTTATTAAAACTTTATCACTTTCATTTAAGGTTTGATAACTTAATTTTAATAAACTCTTGTATTCACGAGCAATTTGAAGGTTTACAGTCTTGTTAGCTGTTGTAAAATCCATTAATTAAATTTAAGAGAATTTTCTCTGATTAATGGCTTCGTAAAGAATAATTCCAGTTGAAACTGATAAATTTAATGAATCAACATTACCAAACATNGGTATATTTATTAGATTATCACATTTAGATAATANCTGATCATTAATTTTTGATTTTTCTGGACCCATTATTAAAGCGCATCTTTTATTATAATCAACATCCTTATAAATTATACTAGATTCAATATGAGCTCCATAAATTTTAAAATTATTTTTTTTTAAAAAATTGATTGCTTCAGTAGCTGTTAATTGAAAAATATTTAAAGAAAAAATTGATCCTAAACTCGCTCTAATAGTATTTGGGTTATATACTTCAGTGTGAGAGTCAGTAATTATAATATTTTTAAACCCACAGGCTTCAAAAGTTCTCATAATTGCTCCAATATTTCCTGGTTTCTCAGGGTTTTGTAGAACCAAAAAAAAATCATCTTTATCAATTTTTAAATCTGATATTTTTGAGGGTTTATAATTTACTATTGCAAAAATTCCTTCACTTTCCCTGTAGATAATTTGCTCAATTAATTCACGGGTTATAAGATTTACTTTTAAGTCTTTGATACTTAAACTTTGCAATTTATCTTCAAGNACAAAAATTTGATCAATAGTAAAATTTGAATTTTTACAATGCTGAATTTCTCTAAAGCCTTCTACAATAAATTTCTTTTCTCTTTTTCTAAAATTAGATTTAGATATTAGTTTTTTTGCATATTTAAATAATGAACTCTCTTTACTTGAAATTTTATTGATCATATTGGTTATATAAAACTAATCAAAATCATATATCTTTGAAAAGGAATTTTCCATGAATAAAATATATTTTGATAATGCTGCTACAACTGAAATTTCTGAAAAAGTAATTTCAGAAATGATGAAGGCTATGAAAGTTAATTATGGTAATCCCTCATCAACTCACTCACATGGAAGAAACTCAAAAGCAATTTTAGAGTTGTCCAGAAAAACTATAGCTGAGAAATTTAATGTCAACCCCAAAGAAATTATTTTTACTTCCGGTGGTACTGAGTCCAATAATATGATAATTAAAACTGTTGTAATAGCTCAAAATATTGAAAGAATAATTAGCACAAAAATTGAACATAAGGCAGTTTTAAACTCAATTGAATCAATCGCAAAAGAAAGAGGCATCACTATTTTATTTTTAGATGTTGATGAATACGGTCTTCCAAATAAACAGCAGCTAATAGAATATTTAGAAAACTCTGATGAAAAGACTTTAGTTAGCTTAATGCATATAAACAACGAGACTGGAACAATGATAGATTTAGAGGAATTTGGAAAAATTTGTAAATCAAATAATGCTTTATTTCATAGTGATACTGTTCAGACCATTGGACATTACAACATCGATTTGGATAAGATTAATATCGATTTTATGACTTGTTCTGCCCATAAATTCCATGGACCTAAAGGTGTAGGATTTGCTTACATAAAAAATGGACAAACAGTAAAACCATTTATTGAGGGTGGAGCCCAAGAAAGAGGTTACAGAGGNGGAACAGAAAGTATACACAACATTGTTGGTTTGAAAACTGCAATTGATATTTCATATGAAAACTTAGAAAATGATTCAAAAAAAGTAAAAGAATTAAAAGATCATTTTATCAAAACAGTGATGAAAAGAATTCCTGAAACTAAGATAAATGGAAAACACAATATAAATGAATCTTCATACGCAATTTTAAATTTATGTTTGCCGATAAATAGTGATAAAAAAACAATTTTAAATTTCAAATTAGATTTAGCAGGAATTTCTTGTTCATCTGGCAGTGCTTGTCAATCTGGCAGTTCTCAACCATCTCACGTCTTATCTGAGATGCTTTCTGATGATGATATGAAAAAAATCTCTTTAAGGTTTTCTTTTTCAAAGTTTAATACGATCAAGGAAGTTAATTATGTGGTGGAGTTTTTAAAAAATTTTGTGGAGGAAAATTAAAACAATAAAGAATCAATTACACTAGCTGAATTTCCAACTAAATCTTCTACATATATTTCTACCTTATTGACCTTATTTGGTTTTATCAGTGTGTCATTTCTGAAAAATATTTTTTTCAATTTTGGTTCATATTCAAATAATGCCCACTGGTCATTAATTTTTCCTCTGTAATTTTTAATGCCAGTTTCTTTGTCATTTATGTAATATTGAATTTGATTTTTATAATTAATTCTTTTATTTCTAATAACTGTTGGTGGTAAGGAATCAATATCAATAAAAAATTTTCCTGTGGTTTTGGTTTTAAACTGGTAATACCCATCTTTAATAGAATTGGTAACAAAGTTTTTTGAACCATCATAATTTATTCTGGCTAAATATTGTCCATCATTCAAACTATTGGTTGGATATTTTATTTCAAAATTTTTCCACGCTATCAAAAAAGGATTGTATGCAAATAAGGTATCGTTTTGATATTTGTGTAAAATTTTTGACTTTCTATCAAAAGTATTTTTTTCAATAATCAGCTCGTGACCATTGTATGAAAAATTATACTTTTTATTAAAATCAATTAATTTATTGAAGGGCGTTTCTANTTGTTTATCATATTTAAAATTAGTACTATCTCCAAGTATTTTGANATTTATATAGGTATTGTTATTNTCATAATCACTGAGTTTTACAGTTATATTATGTTTATCACCTTTCTTAATTATTAGTCCTTCATTTTTTCCTTTCACAAAACTTAAATTATTGTTTTTGTCCCCAAATAATTTAACAATTCTAGATTTTTTAAGCACATAATATTCATTATCAATATATTTTTTTTGATATGGTTTTTCTGAAAAAGTAAATGAATCAAAAATTAATTCAAAGTTTAACGAGTCATTTTTGAATAGAGAGTATTTATAATTACCAAAAATATTATTGGTTTTATTTTGTCTGTCATATGATACGACCCCGAAACCAATAGTATCTGTAGTTTTTATTGTGTTTGCTGTAAATGTACTGTCATTAATTTTTAAAAGTTTAAGTTGTTTTTTNCTAAGTAAACCATTCTTAATTCCATATAAAAAAAAGTTCTTTAAGTAAGGTCGAATTGTGTCAATTACATCAAAGTTGTAGAATAATGGATTGATTGGTAATTCTTCATTTGTTTTTCTAATTTCAAAATGAAGATGAGGGCCAAAAGAACTCCCTGTATTCCCTGATAAACCAATAATTTCCTTTTTTCCAATTTTTAATTCATCAGGTCTAAAAAACTTTCGAACCTCGTATTTTTTCATTTTATACTGAAGCTCATTTATGATTTTNTCTATCTTATCACTGAACTTACTTAGGTGAGCATATACTGTTGTTAAATTATTTCCATGATTNATGTAAACAACCTTGCCAAAACCGCTAGTTGAAACCTGTACTCTTGATACATAACCAGAGTCAATAGCTCTTATATCAATTCCCTCTTTTCCTTTGGTTTTTATATCAATACCAGAATGAAAGCCACTTGACCTTAGCTCTCCAAAATTTCCACTTAGAAGAATAGGNAAATCAATTGGTGATTCAAGCTTCTTTGTNCCTTTTTCCTGCGAAAAAATTAGATTAGAAAATAATACGATAAAAACTAAAATTAAATTTTTCAAATAGATTTTAATTAAAGTATTGGTTATAATTATATATAAACTTAAATTTATGTAATAGTAGCTTATTATGAAAGAAACATTAAAAAATGTTGATGAGTTATATGATAAAATNAATCAGCTTTTAAAAAGTTATGATTTGTTAAAAAAAAATAATGATAAGATTTTGGAAGATTTAAATTCTGTNAAGATTAGCCTGCTTAACAAAGAAGATGAAATTAAAAAATTAAAAGAAAAATATGATTCTTTAAAGTTTTCNAATNTTATATACAATCAATCAGATAAGAAATTAGCAAAGAAAAAAATAAGAAAAATGATTGATGAAATTGATAATTGTATTTTAAATTTAATGGGNTAATGCAAAAAATTAAATTAAANATTGGTAANAGGGTGTANCCNCTNAGTGTGGATACAAATCAAGANGAAATATTAAGGAAAGCTGCTAAGCAAATTAANCAAATGATAAATGATTATGAGAGTAAGTATGCAGTAAGAGATAAGCAAGACAGTCTAGCNATGTGTGCTCTTCAAATATTAAGTCAGAGCAAAACATTTTCCAATGATGATGACAAAGAGATATTTGAGATAGGAGAGAAGCTAAATANAATTAAAGAATTGATAGATTCAAGACTTTAGTTAAACGTTCATTAAAATATAATTTTACCTACAGCAGATTTAAATTGGTAAACTCAACACTATTTTTTTTAAAAAAGGTGAGTCTGTATGCTAGAGCGCGCCCTAAGGGGATTTTCGAATATATAGTTAGCCTTAAACTTGTATAACAGGAGTTTATACAATCAATCTGTTTGTAGGTTTTTTATTTTNACACCATCACATATTGTAATTTCTATTGGTGTCAAGTCAATTGTAAATTTGTCTTTNTAGCNTTTGNATAGCTCTTTCTATAAACTCATCTTTAAAAGATTTTTCAACAAGATTTATTGTACAGCCACCAAATCCTCCCCCCATCATTCTAGCACCTAAAATTTTATCATATGACTTAGTTAAATCCACTAAAAAATCTAATTCATCACAACTAACTTCATAAAGNTCTTTTANNCCTGAATGTGATTTATACATTAAGCTACCAAGGTCATAAAACTTAGACTCATTGAGTTTTTTTGCAGCATCACAAGTCCTTTGATTTTCATTAATTACAAATGATGCCCTATTATAGATTTTAGTCTCCAAAATATTTTTAAGTTCNGAAACTAAATGTGGACTTACNTCACATAATGTNGAGTAATTATTATTGAATTTATTGTTAATTATTTTTAGAGCATTATTACACTCTTCAACTCTGTCATTGTAAGCAGTATTAGCAAGATTATGTTCCACATTAGTATTTAAAAGAATTATTTGAAAATCATTAAAATCTGCATTTACGTACNTAAAATTTCTTGAATAACATTCCAAGTGTATTAATTTATTTTTTTTACCATTTAGGATGGTGAACTGATCCATTATTCCTCCTTTCAAACCGATATAATTGTGTTCGACATCACTCACAATATCAACAATTTCATTTTTGTCAATTTGAAGGTTGTTAATTTCAATTAACCCAGATGCTAAGCCTGAAATTAATGCAGATGATGAACTAATTCCAGCACCAATAGGTAAACTGCTTTTAATCACACATTTAAAAGATGANATTGTTTGTTTTTTCTTGTTAATTAAATTGTTTACNGTACCAATAATATAATTTTGCCAATGCTCATTTGATTTTTTGAGGTTTGAAAATTCAAACTCAAATTTTTTATTGATTGTTTTTGATTCAATTATACATTTATTTCCCTCAATATTTTCAATTAAAAACTCAACTTTTTTATCTATTGCACCAGGAAGAACTGAGCCTCCATTATAATCAACATGCTCTCCTATTAAATTAATTCTGCCGGGTGATTCAACTTTAATTTTCCTATTCATTTTTATTAATATTCAATTCCCAATTCCATGCTGTTTTTAAGGCATTTTCTAAACTGTATTTTGTTGTCCAATTCAACTCATTTTTGATTTTTGATGTATCTGCATATGCTATAACTACATCACCATCTCTTCTTTTTCCAATTTTATAATTTAATTTTAGTTGATTTACATTTTCAAAAAGATTAATTAATTCCAAAACTGAAGTCCCTTTACCAGTCCCTACATTATATACGTTAAAGAAACTATTATCTTTTATATTCATTAGTTTTTCCAGACAAGTTATATGTACTTCTGCTAAGTCCATAATGTGAATATAATCTCTAACACATGTTCCATCATTTGTATCATAATCATTTCCAAATACAGTTAGGTGATCTCTTTTACCTACAGCAGTTTGGGTAATGTATGGAACAAGATTTTCAGGGATACCAATTGGAAGCTCTCCAATTAGAGATGTAGGATGTGCCCCAATAGGATTAAAGTATCTTAAAGTGATATTTTTAAAGTTATGTCCAGCTTTGTGAAAATTTTCAAGAATTTCTTCGCACTTTCTTTTAGATTGACCATAAGGCGACTCTGCTTTTTTAAGCTCAAAACCTTCATTTATAGGCATTGAATCAGCTTGACCATAAACAGTACAGCTGGAACTAAAAATAAAATTCATCGGCTTTTTTAATTTTTGTATTTCATAAATAATATTTTCAAGCGAACCCACATTGTTTTTAAAATATTTATCTGGATAATTAACACTTTCATTCACTGATTTATGAGCAGCAAAGTGAATAATTCCATCAAAATCATAATTATTAAAAAGTTTAGATACAGACTCTTTATCTTTTAGGTCAATTTTTTCAAAAACTGGAACTTTACTTGTAATCTGAGATATATTTTCAATTACTTTTTCATTAGAATTTGATAGATCGTCAACGATTACCAAATCATACCCTTTTTCTAGCAATAAAACGCTTGTATGAGAACCTATGTAACCTAAACCACCTGTTACTAGTACTTGCATTAAAAATTATTCAAGTTCAAGTTTTTCAGCTTCTTTTTTGTCTTTGCCCAGGATTTCCTCATACCTAGTAATCATATCATTTAGTTTATCAGGATTGGTTTTTGACAAATCATTTTGTTGAGAAATATCATTATCCAAATTGAATAATAAATAATCTTTTGAGTTACCTAATTCAATATTAACACGTGGATTTAAAGCTGGGAGGTTATATGGTGGAATCATCACCCAATTATTTTGTCTAAAAGCTGTCCTAGAAGTTGCTTCGATTACTAGCTCATCCCTTCCTTTACCTGTATTTTCAAAAAATACACTTGATAAATCGACACCATCATTAGATTTGATATTAGATCCCAATAGTGATGAAAATGAATTTAAGAAATCAATTTGAGTTACAACTTCATCAGATACTTGAGGTTTAATTTTACCCTTCCAGTATGTGATAAAAGGGACTCTTGTTCCTGCTTCATACAAACTGTATTTCCCNCCTCTTAAATTTCCAGCTGGGGTNTGATCTCCCANTTTTTCAACNGCATCATCATAGTANCCATCATTTAAAACAGGCCCATTATCACTTGANATAATAATNATGGTATTTTCTAANATNCCATTTTCNTCAAGGTAATTATACATTTCTCCAATACACCAATCAGCCTCTTTAATAACATCACCTCTAGGTCCCATTCCTGATGTTCCAATAAATCTCGGGTGAGGCGTTCTTGGAACATGTGGTTGCTGAAGTGAGTAAAATAGAAAAAATGGTTTATCCTTGACAGTATCTAAATATTCTTTTGCTTTATTTATAAACTCATCTGCCATATCAATATCACTCCATTTTGCTTTCTCACCACCTTTCATATATCCAATTCGTGGGACACCATTTACAATAGCTTTGTTGTGACCATGATGCCATTTCATCGTTAGTAGCTCTGGATTTTTTGTACCACTCGGTAATCCATAATCATCATTGCCAAAATTAATCTCAATGGGATCATTCTGATCAAGATTTACAACATTACCATTTTCAATGTAAACAGTAGGAACTCTGTCTTGAGTATCGGCCATAATATATGAGTGATCAAACCCCACCTCATTAGGTCCTGGACTAATTAAGCTGTTATAATCAATTGGACCATCTTTCCCAAGACCTAAATGCCATTTTCCAACTACTCCAGTTTCATAACCCATTGATTTAAACATCTTTGGCAATGTCATCTCATTTTCATCAATAATCAAATTTCCACCAGTAATGATCTTAGCTTTCTTATTTCTCCAAGGATATGTTCCTGTCATCAGGGCGTATCTGCTTGGACTACAAGTAGCCGAGCTTGCATATCCGTTTGTAAACCTTATACCCCCATTTGCAATTTTGTCCATGTTTGGGGTCTCTAAAGTTCCTAGTTCATAAGAACTTACATCACCATATCCTAAATCATCTAAATAAATTAGAACTACGTTTGGTTGAATATTTTTTTCTGAATTACAAGAGAGTAAAAAAGTAAAAAGTAGAAGAAGGAATTTTGCTTTCATAATAATTTTTAAATTAGTTGAAGTTTAGTAATACTAACTTATGAAAAATATAATTTTTCTTACATGCTTATTTATTTTTTCTTGTAATTCTCAAGAAAATACTTTACCCAATCTAATCATCATTTTTGCTGATGATTTGGGCTATAATGATATTAGCTTTGAAAGAGAAACACAAATTAGAACACCAAATATTGATCAGATTGGAGAAAATGGTATTTCCTTTTCAGACGCTTACTTATCTGCATCTATTTGCTCACCTAGTAGAGCAGGGTTGTTAACAGGTCGCTATCAAGATTTTTTTGGATATGGAAAGAATGTTTTGTTTGCTCCGAAAGATCCAAATATGGGTTTACCCCTCAGTGAATTTACAATGGCTGATTTGTTTAAGACAAAAAATTATGTTACTGGTATAATTGGAAAATGGCATTTGGGGGCTC
>FUFK010729854.1_pt1 | contig 42263 bp, 38 predicted proteins | sample 1021851 | NCBI WGS metagenome assembly FUFK01 (sample SAMEA51879418, study PRJEB19060) | metagenome
TGAGGACGTGATGGAAGGCATTGGCTGTGTTCTCTCGATATACGCCTCGCTGGTGATCTTGCTCAACCATGATCGATCCAAAGGCTGGGTGCGGGCACCCAATCGAGCCCCGCTATTTGGAGGCAGGTCCGCGATGTCTCTGATGGCGAGCGGAAATCGGAAGGATCTGGAGGATGTCGCTCGGTACTTGCTGAGCGAACGCTACAGATGAGTAGGCCCTTCGCCTCCTCGCCGCATTTCATCATCGGCATGTGGCGTGAGCGCGCGCGATTAAGACTTCACTCCCGAATGCGCCAGCAGCATCAGGACAACGATACGATGCCGTCTTGCATGACTGGATTATTCTACCGCTGCCTGCCTACCCAGGCACGCATCTTCAAATCGGGATCGTGAGCAACGATCACAAGAACCGCTTTGCCGATGGAAGGTGCATCCACACATCCGCAATCGTCACTCCGCTCGAGGCGATCGTCGAAGGTACGGTCGCCGAAACCCTCAACACCCGATACCTGCTTGGAGAAGAACGCGAACGCAACTGAATGAGCGCCAGATAACGCGCGGTGAAACGGACCAGGGGTCGCGCAAATAGAGAGAAGGGTTCTTATTCATGGCGATAGAATTGCACGAGAGCTTTGCAATCCATCCCGGACCGTGACTGCGCGATCAGGTGATCAAACCCTATGGGATGACGGTCATGAGTGATGCCGATCACCTTCAGGTTACTCGGTCAGCCCTAAGCACATTGATGAACGGCAATGCTCGCCTCACCCCTTTGATGGCAATGCGCTTCGAGAAGGAATTGGGATATCGGCAGCGACGTTGCTTCGAATGCAGTTGTGGCACGATCTAACGCGGGCGAAGCTAAAGGCATCGTCCCTAAGCATCAGTCGGGTCCCGCCTCCAGCCAAATAGCACAAGGTTTTGAGCCCGCTGCCAGTTGTTTAGGGCCAGTTGATCAAACCCCGCAATTTGGCACCAGCCTATGTCACGGCGTCCGCTTAGCGCCCTAATTTCGGACCCCGCGAGCATCCTTCTCCCAGCCCGAGAGCTGCCATTAGTCGGAGGTTGGAAAACGNGCAGCAAATCGCTCGCTGGGCAGGCCCGCGACATTCGCGACAAGGCTGATAGTCGTGTAGTTTCCGATCAGCGCCAAAATCTCCAGCTGTTGCTCGACGTTCCAGTCCGCCCTGAAACGGGCGCCGGTCTCATCGTCGAGCTTGGACCTGTCACAAAGTTGGTCCACTGCGTTTATCAGGCAATGCTCGGATGGCGACCAGCATTTGGCATCATCCAGAACAGTCGCGCGCACCTGGCCTTCGGTCAGCCCCGCCGCTCTGGCGAAGATCGCGACGTGAACCCCCCACTCATATTCACACTTCCGATTTGCAGTGGTCCTCAAGATTACGATTTCACGGATGCGTAGGGTGAGTGGGCTGCCCTTATCGAGCAGGTTCGGCACCGCCTTGGCCAAAAAGCGAGGGCTGTTCGCGAAGGTTCGGAAGAGTGAGAGTAAATAGCCATCCTGCTGAGGATACTTCGCGAGTAACGATGCCACTTCCGGCGGGAACGGCGTTTCGACGGGGGCCAAGAGATTGGACATGCGAGACCTTTTTGCTACGAAAGATGTAGCATCGCGAATGCGCTACAATTTCTGTATCGTCAAGAGGATTCCCATGGTCAGACTTCCCGGACAGGCAACGAGAGGATCGGCGAGTGGTCGGCCCGTGATGGTTCTGCTCGACGCCCTCGGCAAGCGCTGGACTCTCAGGATAATCTGGGAGCTAAACAGGGAAGCTCCGTGTACCTTTCGGGACCTGCGGGGTCGGTGTGACGAAGTCTCACCCACCTCCTTGAACCAGCGCCTGAAGGATCTGAGTGAGCTTGGTTTGATCGAACGCACCCCCCTTGGCTATTCGCTTACCGATTATGGGCGATCATTGTCGAAACTGTTGCTCCCGCTTGATCGATGGGCGGCTGAATGGGCAAATTGGCTTTCAGAGGATCCCATCGATAGCGAATGATGCGGGCGCGCTTGAGCCTTTGCCCGCAAGCGGGTCGCCAGCGGATCGTCTGCTTGCTAAGTTGTGGGAACCACAAGCAAATAGTCCGTTAGTGGCTCCTAAGCTGTTCTCCTTCCACCCGGGTATTNAACAAAGCATGGCAGCCGAAATCCGCCACAAAAGCTGCCTCGCTTTGCTCTTGCGCCGTCGTAGAGGCTCTCTCAGCCTGCCGCAGGCTAGCGCAAGAATAGAGGAAGGGAAGCAGCAGCGCTGCGAGATATGTCGCTCGCATGGTTTGGTCCGTAGTTCATTTGCAATTGGGAACCGGTGTGAGCCGGTGTTGTGAGCGGACCGGCTTGTTCGCGGAACCCGGAGACGTCAACCAGACGATCCCCAAGCGCCACTGAGGCGTGTGATCTTGGAAAGTCGCTTTTCCAATGCTTCGCCACTCCACTTACTCAGCCAATCTCCAAGGCGGAAAACGACGATGCTCGCCGGCGTGATAAATGCAGATGCGATTCCCGGTCGGATCACGGAGCTTGGCCTCTCTCCAGAGATAAGGTTTATCGGATGGATCCTCGTCGATTGCAATGCCGCGCGATCTCAGATCCGCGACGGTCGCGTCGACATCTTCTACCTCGAAGTAAATGAGGCCGCTTGCCGGCGCGGGGCATTCGGTAAGCGACAGGGAAAGCGTGCTCAAATCTCCGGGAACTTCGAAGCGGGCATATTCCTTTCTTGATGAGACGATAAGCTTGAGACCGAGCGCTTCATAAAAAGCCACCGATTGCGCAAAGTCTGCGACCGGAACGGTATATTGGTTCATTCTCATTGATTGAGTTCCAATTCACCGAGCTCCTCGAGCGTGTAACGCTGCGGGATATGTTGCGGGCAGTTCCAGTCGAACCCTGCCAGCGTGATGACAAAGGCTCGTTCTGGCACTGCGCGATACTCGGGGTCGTGAAGTCGCGCGATGAGATCGGGATCATCTTCGATGTCGATCAGCTCGACAGTGCCGAGGATCTTCAGCCGCCGCCTGTTGGGATAGTCCATCAGGAAGAGCGAGATGCGTTCGTTCGACTGCAGATTGCCAACGCTGAGATACTGGCGGTTTCCGCGGAAGTCGGCATAGGCGAGCCGCTTCGCATCGACCACCTTGAGGAAGCCGCGCGGACCGCCGCGAAACTGGACATAGGGCCAACCGGTTTCGGAGACCGTTGCCTGGTAGAAGCCGTCGCGCTCCGCGACAAACTCGGCCTCTCGAGCGGTGAATACGTCGCCTCCTGAAACGTCGGGGGCGAGAAACTTGGCGTAGCTGGCTGCGCTACCCTGTTTCTCCTGCACAGCGCGGACGTTCGGGGTGAAGGTCAATTCGGCATAGGCACGGGGCATGATTGTTCTCCAGATTCTGCGGATCAAGTGAGTCTGCGGTCCTGCTCGGCGATCGGCTCGTCGTTGATGCTGGCGAAACGCTTTTGCATGAGCCCGTCATCATCGAATTCCCACATCTCGTTGCCATGGCTGCGAAACCACTGCCCTTCATCGTCGTGCCACTCATATTCGAAGCGGACCGCGATACGGTTGTCGGTGTAGGCCCAGAGCGCTTTCCTGAGCCGATAGTCGTTCTCGCGGCTCCACTTCTCCGCCAGAAACGCGCGGATTTCATCGCGCCCTTTCAAGAATGAGGCGCGGTTCCGCCAATCGCTGTCGGGCGTATAGGCAAGCGCAACTCGCTCTGGATCGCGTGTATTCCAGGCGTCTTCGGCGGCCTGGACTTTTGCGACGGCGGTTTCTGCGGTGAAGGGCGGGGCTATCTTGGTCATTGTGTTTACTCGGATCGGGGGGAGAGAAATGTGGGGCGCGGAGTGGAGAGAGGGGACGTACCGCGCCCCACAAGGGAGGGCTGAGTTGGGGAAGTGTCAGCCCTGGGGGGTTTCACGGTCGAGGAAATCAAGGATCTCCTGCGCCATCATCGGCCCATATTCTTCGAGTGCGAAATGGCCGGTATCGAGCAAGTGAAACTCAATGTTGGTTAGGTCTCGCTTGTAAGGGTGCGCGCCTTCCTCCGGGAAGATATGGTCGTTTTTGCCCCAAAGGACGATCGCTGGCGGCTGGTGCTTGCGGAACAGTGCCTGCCACTTGGGATACTCGGTGACATTGGTCGCGTAGCTCGCAAAGAGGTCGAGCTGGATTTCCTGGTTGCCTTCGCGATCGAGCAGGAACTGGTCGGTATGCCAATTATCCGGGCTGATCGTGCTGACATCGCCCACACCATGGGTGTACTGCCATTTGGTTGCGTCGAGTGACAGCAGGCCGCGCAGGGCTTCGCGATCTTCAGTCGACCCACTGGCCCAATATGCCTTGATCGGATCCCAGAATTCGCGCAGCCCTTCTTCATAAGCATTGCCGTTCTGGATGATGAAACCGTTCACCTTCTCAGGATTTTCGGCGAAGAGGCGGAATCCGATCGGAGCGCCGTAATCCATCAAGTAGAGACTGTAACTCTCGACTTGTTTGGCTTCGACGAACTTGTCGACGATGCTGGCGAGATTTACGAAACTGTATTCAAACTCCTCCCGCGACGGCATTTCGCTCGCTCCGTAACCGGGATAGTCGGGNGCTAACACATGATAGCGCGCAGCTAGAGCCGGAATCAGCTCGTTGAACATCTGCGAGCTGGTGGGAAAGCCGTGGAGCAGTAGTACAGTCGGTCGCTCTGGATCGCCCGCTTCGCGATAAGCGATCTCGACACCCTTGATCTCGATTTTGCGATGCGCGACCGCTGGGTTGATCATCTGCATCGCCGCTTCGGATGTTGCAGGCTTGCCTACCTCGCTCGCCTGCGCCTCGGTCACAATGGCAAGGCTAATAAGAGCAACTGCAATGGAAGCAACACCGGATACGATGCGAGCCGCCAGCTGGGTGGAGGGTGCGGCTTCGAACTCGGAATTCTCATGTGGGAAAATCATATACTTGTCCCTTTTCATCTACGGTGGAGGGGGCGTCCTCCCAAACGCGCGACCATAACTGGTCGGTGCACCCTAGATTGCAAGGGTTAACTGACCTGTCAACGAAAAAGGTGGGATTCTGCGCGAAGCTAAGCATCTCCAACTGAAATGGCATTCCTCAAGCCTCTGTTTTGAGGGTTTTCTCTGCCGTGCATTGAAATCCAGCTGAGGCACGATTATTTACCGATCAGTCAATGAAATCCTGAGAAAGGCCGCGAAATGAGCGCTTCTAAACGAGAAAGATTGGTAGAAAAGGCACTCGAGTCGTTCTATCGAGGAGGCTTTCATGCGATAGGAATGGACCGGCTCGCCAAAGAGACCGGTGTTTCCAAGACTGCGATCTACAAGCACTTCCGAACCAAGGAGGACTTGATCCTGGCAACGTTGCGTCTGCGGGACGAACAATTTCGCAATTGGCTGCAGCGACGCACGGAAGCGCTAACTACGGAGCCACGCGAGAGATTGCTTGCGATCTTCGACGTCCTCGGCGAATGGTTCGGCGAACCTGGCTTCAGAAGCTGTATGTTCGTTAAGGCGTCATCTGAATATCAGCAGCGCGACCACCCAATTCATGCAATTGCGGCCGAGCACAAGAATCTTCTGGCTCGGTATTTCGAGGAGCTGACAAGAGAGGCGGGGGTCCCCGATCCGAAAGAGCTGGCGTATCAACTCTTGCTTATCAAGGAAGGTGCAATCGTTCTTGCCCATCTTCACCAACCGCCGGAGGTGACGAATAAAGCAAAGGCGCTAGCTAAACTTGCGATCGACACTGCCTTTTCTCGCGGATGAAGAAATCTGCTGGCTTGTAGCTAAATGGATTGTCGAGCGACCGCTTTCCAGCCGCCGTGAGCTGAAAGCAGATTTTCCGCTTCTGTCCTAAAAAGCCGCCAGACTGCATGTGGCGGGAGCTGTGGGTCAGATACGCACCGCAATTTCCGAAATTCGAGCCTCCCCAAGAAGTACCTAAAAGCAGACCGTCTCGTTCTCTGGCCACGCAGTTTCGGCGAATAGCACTCCTTTTTGGTTGGCAAACAGACTATCTGACTTTGCAACATGTTGGCGCGCGAGCTGAACTACTACGTGAAATTGAAATCGACCCGGTTTGTATAGATCATCTGTGCGATCGGTTGAATCGCACCTACGCCTGCGTGTGCACTTATTTCGTCGACCACCAGTTCTGCTGAGAATAGGAGCTCAACTTATGTTTCATCTCTCGCTGCCCGTTCAGCGTTTCGACGCGTGCCTTGCCTTCTATCGAGATTGCTTTGGGGCCGACGTAAGAATGCTGAACCCCCAAACTGCAAACCTATTCGTTTTCGGGGGGCAGGTGACCTTTCACGACAATCCCAATTCCGAGCTGTCGGACGACGCCCGGCACGCGATGCACTTCGGTCAGGTCGTGTCGCCCGACGATTGGTTGAAGTTGCGTGATCGGATAGTCGGTGCCGGACACTCGCCCATGCGTGCGGTCGCGGCCACCGAAGCAGCGAATGGGCGCGCAAAGCTGCTTGTCGCTGATCCAAGCGGTAATCTGATCGAGATCAATTCGACCGCGCTGATCGGGTAAATGTCGATGGAGCTTTTGACTACACCTCTCGAAGGTCAGTATGTCCGCCTCGAACCGGTGGAGCCGCAGATGCAAGAGGAGATGCGCGCGGCTCTCGAATGCGATCCTGAGACATTGGCGATACAGTTCGCCAGCGGGCGCGGCGAAGGCTTCCCCAGCTACTGGGCGGCCATGCTCACGCCCTGCCGACCAGGAAGCCGCATCGGGTTCGGCATACGCCTGCTGAACAACGGACAGCTGGTAGGGACCACTAGTTTTCACCACATCTCGTCGGCAAACCGCACCGTGGAGATCGGCTCTACCTTTTACCGACCTGACGCGCGGGGGACGAAGGTGAACCCGGAGGTTAAGCTCCTCCTTCTCGATCACGCGTTCAGCTGTGGTGCGTTGCGTGTGCAACTGACCGTGGACAGCCGTAACGAACGGAGCCTAGCGGCGGTCGCGAAGCTCGGTGCGATGCGAGAAGGCGTCTTGCGCCGTCACCTCGTTACCTGGACCGGCCACCTACGCAACACGTTGGTGTTCTCGATCATCGACACCGAATGGCCGGAAGTGCGCGAGAGATTGCGCGAACGGCTCGGGATTGCTGGCGCGCCGAAACTGAATGGTTCTGACATTAAGAACGCGCTTGGACTTTTCAGCGCCATTCAACGCATCGGAGATCCTTCCAGAAATGGTGGCTGTCAAACTATGATATGCCCCCCTCGGTATTACTGACACCTTGCCGTGGACGGACTGTCCGCTTTGCTGTGTCCTCGCCCTAATAGGGGATGGTCTGCAACCGGCCCAGTTTCAGCCGGTCTGCAAAGCGCCCCAAGTGCGGTCATGGCATCAGAGTTCGTCCTGCAGGACCATGCGCTGGCCTTCGTCAGCACTCCGCAGCCAGCAACCTTAGATGCACGAGGTGATCGGCAGACAACTTCATTGCATCGAATTACCGATCAACACTCGCTAGTCACCGCGAACAATTACGGCTGAATGGAAACGGCGGGATTCCGGAGGTCCATCACTCGCTTCCGCCTGCCCATTGCAAATGCGCTGCGCGCATTTGGAGGACGATGATTCTTGGAAATCTTGGATTTTTTTGGAGCTTGCGGCAGCGCATTCCATCCCCCGCTTCCGATAAGACGAGCTAGATCGACGGGCCGAAACTTCCTGTAATAGCCCTTTCTTTTTTTCGGGAGCGGATCTCGCCCAGCGGCTTTTGCACGCTTTCGCGCGGTTGGCCCTAACGAACGCGAAATGATCACTCTGCGATGGGCAATGGGCCCTTGCGGGGCGTGATCTATGTGGAAGTGTTTCGCGAATGGTGCATCGATGCCTTTCGCAAGATAGGCAGCAGCTCTGGGACCGTATCGAACCCGTTGCATTCGAACGGAACTCGGAGGTGCAACACCAAATTCCCTATGGAATTGTCGCCGTAAGAAATACATCAGGCGGCCGCACTTCCTGAAAGGCCAACGAAGCATCCAGTGCACATGGAGCGGGCCATGATGCCTTCGCCCTGAATTGTTCGCTGTTGGCGGGTTTTCGAATACCGTAATTGCGTCGAATGGTGAGAACGACCTGTTCTCCTTGACCATCGTATTCCAACGTCGTCTTGTATTCTCCCAGAACTTTTTGCGGAAAACGTCATAAGGTTTGTCGCCAGACTTGCTGACCTTAGGGAATTTCATGGTAATGAAAACATTGAGCGGCCTTCTTGCGGCATAGGCATACCGCTCTGCGTGAAGGATTGCGCGGGCGCTTTCTGGGCGCAGGCATGTCCCTTTCCGCATGCGTTTCATGAAGGGGGTCATATCGGATTTCCGCATCGGAATTCTGATACCCCTAATTTCTTACTAAAACCTTTTATCGCATAGGGTTATAACAGAACCGTCGGTACTACGCCCCCGGTGCAGGATTCCCCTTCGGGGAGGGAGCCGATGCTAGAGTGCTAATCTGGTCGGGTCTGGGACGAGTGTGGATGTAAAAAAGGGGCGCGGATCACCTCGCCTCTATCCGTCAGACTGACGAACCACACCCTTTCGCTTTTTGCAGCTTTGTCCAAGCCACATAGCCTGCCAAAACGCTTCTGCGGATGCGTGGCGGGCAGGCTGCGATCACCCAGTACAACCACGCGGCCTGCGCCTCGGTGTGGAGGCGGGCAATACGCTGAATCGCAGTCGGGTTCGGTCCATGGATCGAAATTCCGCCGATCCGGGCTGCGTGAACCAGTTGACCGTGCGGGATCACCGCGTGGATGTTCCGCTTGAGTCCGCACCGGGGAACGTACTTCGAGTACGAGGAAGAATGAGGCAGTGGTGCCAGTTTATGACGCCGTGAAAACGATGGAGCGGCAATGTGGATCAATGCCATTGTCTCCGGCGTGAAAAGCGTTTCGATGTGGCTGCGCATACGCTCAGGATCGTATCCTGCGCCGTAGCCGTGGGCATATGACGCGAACTCCACTTCGTCACGCCAGCGCCGGGTGACGATAAATGCCCCGAACCCGAATGGCGCTTGCGGGTCGAGAACGAGCGGCGGCGGCAGGATGGAGAGCACGACCATACGTTCGGGGAAGCGCGAATAATTTCGATATCGCATCTGAAAATATCCTAGGAAAAGCGCAGCGGGCAAATCCTTTCGAGAACCGCCCGCCGCTGATTGGATTGAAGGTGAGCGCTTGCGATCAGCCCAGGTCGATTGTCTCGTCGGCGAACCGCAATCGCAGGATATGCTCGGTGAACGCCTGTGCTCCGTCCTTGCTCGCAAGCGCCGTCCACGCTTCCCAGCGGTCGATCCGGTGAACCAACCAGGCGAACAGGCGATCGCGCGCGTAGTGGTCGGGAAAAGTCATGGTCCAGAGCACGCGGCCGAGCGGGATATTCGCNCCTTCGGGCGCACCGATGAGCTTGATCCCCCATTCCCTNNCGATCNGTTCNCGGACGAACNGGCCCGGCAGATTTTCGGCGAAGGCCGCGTTGACCTTGAACGCGCGTTTGCGCTCTTCCTGGGTATCGCCGCCATCGAGCCCACGCCACGGTGCGACCGTGGGAAGGCCAATTGGAATGGGCGCTGCCTCGGCACCGCGCGTGCTGGCCAGCGCAACGAGGATGGCTCTTCCCTCCGGGGTGAGATCGCCGGTCAAGCCTTCGGCGAGCTTGTGACCTTCGAGCCACGAAGCGTAATGGCGTTCGCCATCCCAGGCACCGCCGAACAGATCGTTGATCCGCTCCTCGATGTGTACGACGCGTCTATCGATCGCAGCGAGGACGGCGAGCAGGAACTCAGTCGTGGCGGTGAACTCCCAGTTGGAGCCCCGCGCCATGCCAAGGCGACCGCACCAGATGTATTCGCGCAGACACGACCACCGCCGCCCATGCTCGTCGATAAGGTGCGGATAGCCGTCCGGATCCACGATGCACCAATAGCCGAACGGCAGGTTCGGATTGCGGCGCTTCTCATAAGGAATCTCATGCTGATCCATGATCAGCGCCCTCCCGGCTTGCCGAGCCTCGGTGGCGGCGGTGCCAGCACGGGGTCGGCTTTGGCGATGCTGCTGTCATCGATCGCTTTCAGCTGCCGGGCGAGCTGCACGGTTTCCGAGTACATGTAGTCGATGCCGCGGTAGATCTCGCCCTCCTCGCGCGCGAGAATCGGCTTGGCCCCCGACGGAACCAAGTCGCCGCGCTTGTCCGCAGCGAAACCGAACCACCACGCATTGTCTTCTGTCTGATCCTCAGCCTGTGGGGCATTGGCCCTGCTATGGACGTGGCACACGCGCACGGCCTCGTCCTCGTACCGCGAGCAGGCTTCGGCGTAATCGATTCCCCCATGCGGCGTGAGGCCGATTGCCGCCGGGACGGCATCCTCGCGGTAGCCGTAAAGCGGATGATCAGGAGGAACGGCGACGAACCCGCCCCAGACACCCGATGCCTGGCGCAGCAGAATGCAGTCGAGACCTGTCTCAGCGTCGTTCCAGGCAACCTTGTCGAACTTTTCATCGTTCCACGGCCCGGACCCTCGCGGCTGGCGCTTCTTGATAATGTAGAGTTGTTCGGGCCTCACCTCATGATCGCCGATGGCGATGCGCTCGGGCAGGCGAGCAAGGTTGGTGTTCTTGGCGGTCGCGACAGCGCGGCTGGCGGTGGTTTTCTTCTTGGGCATTTTGTGTTTCCTTCAGGCATAAAAAATGCCGCGCATCCTCGGTGGACGAGCGGCTCGGGTACGGTCTGCTTGCGGCAGACCCTTCGCGGCACGGTGCTATGTCTCGAGGCCCGTGCCTGCCTCCTGTTGGCATTTCCTAAGTCATCTTTTCCTCCTCTCTTTCAGATCGCTTTTTGCCGTCATGGTTCTGACGAGTACTCAATCGGTTACGCGGCGGCTCGGTAGACAGTACCGCGTAGGCCGCTTTCGGCCTTCTTACCTCGTGCCCAGGGTGCAAAGGACCGACGGATGAATTCGCTGTTCGGCAGGGCCGCGCCTCCGGCGTCCGCGATAGCCACCAGCGTATCGGGCTGATGGCATTCGATCTGGCGGTGCGCGGCCAGGTGCCGGACTGTCAGAACGGCCGTGGTGAGGACATCAGCGAGCACCTGGTCACGCACCGTTGCCCAATTGCCCGCTTCGCAATGCTTGCCGATGTCTTCCGATGGTGTCGGCTTGGATGGAACACCGACCGCGGCCGCCAGCTCGGGTAGATGCACACTGGATGCCTGAACGCAGCTAGCCCGGCACAGATCGAGCCGCTCCCTCGCGTGCGGAGATCCGTCGATCAGCTGGTGGGGCAACACCAGCCCATGGGTCGCCGCTGCACGGCGCAGGACGGCAAGGTCGCGAGCCTCCCCTCCCCACGTAGTCGCGACCGCACCGGGATCCTGCTCGAGCGCGTCGAACAACGCCGTGACCATGTCACGCTCGTCCGCATTCTCGGCAGTCAGGACGAACGGTCCTGCGATCGCCGGAACAGCTCCATCGGCGACGAACTCCAGCGTCATCCAGCATACTGCCGCGACCTGGTGGAACGGCCAACGGATCGACAGCTCGGCGTCCTTTCCTTCGGATTTCGTGTAACCTTTGTGACGCGAGCGATCGAAAAGGAATTCCAGATCGAAGATCAGCCAGCGGCGCGCTGTTTCAAAACGGCCGTCACGCTTGCGCGCTAAGAACATCTGCGCTTCGTGCTCGAGCTTGCGAGACAGGCGCTCGAGTTCGCCGCCCAGCGGTACGATATTGGTCATGATGTATTTCCTTTTGGCGCACCGGTGACAACCGAGAAGTGCACCGGTGCATTGGCGTTGAATTGTGAATGAAGAAACGGCCGCGTTCAGCGATGCCGCTCGTGCGCCGTCACGGTGCGCGTGGTCATCGTTGGAAGACCGTTGCGATAGCCCCATGCTTGTTCGTGCTCGACCTTCTGCGGCGGCAGTTCGATCTGCCAGAACGGGCCGTCGGGATTCCATCGATAGCCCCGCGCTTTCAGCATCTCTTTCTTTGAGTACGGCGCGCGTTCGGCCTGCACGATGACCGAGGGCGTGTCGGCAGCGTCGATGAGGCGCGCTAGGTGCGTGCGGACCGGACCTCCGCCGGAATCGCGTTGGCGGTGGCGTAGCAGCCAGAACAGCGCCCAGACATCTGCGGCCGCGCGATGCGCGTCCGAAAACCATCCGGCATGCGCGAGAAGCGCGGATTGCGAGCGGCCGTCGAAGCCCAATTTCAGCCAATCGATTTCGCTGCACGAGCAGGCCCAGGCTTTGCCCGCCAGATCGGGATAACGGCGCTCTATGAATTTGGAGTCGAAGCGCGAATTGTGAGCGACGATCAGGTCAGCGCGATCGAGCACCCCGCGCGCGAAAGTATCGTTGATCTTCTGGCCCTTCAGATGCTGCGCGCCGAGCCCTGTGATGAGGCTGATCCTGGGGTCGAGTTCACTGCCCGGATCCTGCAGCCAGCTGAACGGTCCGAGGTGGCCTATGAGCTCGCCACCATCGTCGACGAAGCAAAGCATGATGGCGAGCTCGATGATGACGTCNTTCTCTGCNGANAGNCCNNNCGTTTCCGTGTCGACAATGGCAATGCATCGGCCTTCGGGCATAGGCCCCATGTGCGGCATCGATGGATAGGGTTTTGGGACGCGCCGCAGCACGCGATAATCGTCGCTACTTTGAAGCTCAGCCGCCAGCGCTTCGGCGTCTGGTGCCAGGTGGTCGGTGTTGATCATTCCTATTCTCCGGTTTCGTCGAAACCGGCGAGGCGCGGGACGCGCTTTCCGCATCCCTTTTCCTTTCGCCCTGCCGGCTTCAACCGGCAGGCCAAGATGACGTCTTCTTTGGNGGCCCGCAGCTGTCAGCGCAGGGTCCGCGCTTCCTTCCAAGGCGTTGTGACGCCGCCCCAGACCGCTGGCGGTCGCACCCAAGGAGGTTTGCCAGACCGACGTGCGAGACAGGGTCGAGCTATCCCTGGCAGGACCCTGTGGGTCCGAACAGGCGTAGCAAAAAGGTTCGCGCCATTAGGTGCATACCTTTTTGCGGTATTGCGCATAAAAAAACGAGAACGCCGAAAGTCCGTGCGTTCGTTCGGAATGGCGGATTTACGGATTTTTCGACGATTTCTCCGGAATTGTCCGTTTAGGGTTCCGCCGGAAAACGATCGATTCCTTCGGATTGGGAAAAGGGTTCCGATCCGAAAGAAAGGACTGGAATTCAACGGACTGGGACAGGCGCGGTGTCGTCGGACCTGAACGTCCGCGAGCGCCATCGAAAAACTTTCCGACCCGTTTGGGGTGCCCAGAATCTCATCCTACAAACTGGTAGATGGAGAACACACCATTAGACGAGCTGCTCGCCGATGCGCTGGAACAGTGCGCAAGGGACTTTCCGCGCGCCAAGCAGAAACTCGAGGCCTTCAACGCGGCATTCGAACGAATAAATGAGCGCGACGAACACGGCAATCTCACGCGCGCGGCCCATGATGCGAGGCAGTATCTGCGCAGCGATCTGCTCGACATGCGGCCCTATCAGCGTGCGAAAAAAGAGGTCGAAAAGCAGCGACGAAAAGCGAAGGCAAAGGCCGAAACCGCCATCGCGCAGGCCTTGGCAGCATACGTTGTCTACAAGCAGTGGGACATCGAAGCGGGGCTGCTTAGCGACAAGGATGATGGCACCAGGCTGGTTCCCAAGAGCCGCGAAGATCATACCCGCGACGGCATTGCGCGTATCGCCGAACCTTTCGTTCAGGACATGATCGCACGCGGCGTAACGCCCGCTGCAATTTCCCGGCGCAGGTCGAGCGAGGCCGATGTAATCGCCCAGCTCATCCAGTCGGCGCACGAGGATCCGAAGTATGAAGACCCGGACAATCCGTGGGTCGCGATATATCGTTCTGGCCACATCGATGCCTATCGCACCGGGGTCACCGAGGACGAAGCCAGGCTACTCGATGCTGCTCTCGCACTGCGCGACGAGGAGGCGGCCGAAGCACTCGAAAAAGCGCGCGCATTCCTTCCGGGCGGCCTAACAGTCAGCACGGGCGTGGCGCTAGGCGCGGCGCGCATCATGCAGTCCGCGAGCACCCTCTCGGATGGGCTGGCGCAGGCCTATGCCGATGCCCACAATCTCGTCCGGGACAAGGATGCAGAGCAGCTGGGCATGCTTCTCGGAATCGACACCGAGCCCGGCCTGGTTAAGCTGCAAGTGCTCCTCAATTTCCTTCGAGTGCAATCGGTATCGACCCATCCCCAACTGCCAACCTGGGTCGAGATCGATGTGATGCGGCGGGTCATCGACACGCAGAATGCGCACGTGAAGCCTGCGACCGAATGGGTCGGAAAAGTCACCGAGAAGCTCGGCAATCTAGCCGAAGTATTCGGCAGCCGCCTCTCCAGCGAGGACGCGTTCTACGCTCTGCTGAGCGCCGCGATGCATTCCAGCTACACCTATCGGCACTTCGAGAACGAAGCCGAAATCCGTGCGTCGAAAGACGTGGAGCTGGACCGGCTTCGCCTTCTGCGCGGCGCCGTCCTGGAAGGACGCGCTTTCAAGATCGACGGCTTCGGCTTTCCCGTTTGCGAAGACGAAGAAGGTTTCGATGATCTGGACGCAGAGGTGTACCGGACGGCGGTTCTGGACGAGCAAATTGGCCGTAAAGTCGTGGAAACCCACCATCGATCGGATAACGCGACACAGGCTGATACCGCTTCCGAACAGGAAGATCCTCACGCCTGTTCGAAGCTAGGGCCCATCGCGTCAGGTTCGGACGGTATCGACACGGGCACGCATCATTTGGACCGCGATGCCCCCATCATGATGACGGATGACGAGGATGAGGGCGAGGAAATCGATTTTCATGCCATTGCGGCGGAGATCGACGATTGTGAGGATGACGACGAATACGCCGACGGGAACGTGAGTCGATCGCCGGCGACACCTCACACACGAGCTTACGAACAGGAGGGACTGGACAGCCTCTTCCCGCCCTCTGAGGTGACCGACGAGAGCCACGAAAATGCTCCGCCTGTGTCCGCTAGGCCGATGTCGGAACCGATAGTTCGGGGCCATCCTGCCAGATCAGCCGGTGATCAGAAACGGCCTCGCGACAGCGACAAAAAGACCTCAAGCGATAAGGCGGCGACCCGCGCCCTACCGCTGTCCGACGACGTAAAAATGGTGTGGGAAGATGACTAACGAGATTACGAAATTCGATCCTTCGGGGCGCTCGCTGCGTGAGAGGCTCGGCGAAAAATGGCGATCCAACGCGCCCGTTCTCGTGATGGAAGATACGCCCGAAAGCGCGATTGCCAGCACGATCATGCTGGCGAAGCGGTATGGAGGCACCGGCACCAGCACCCTTGCTCTCATCCTTGAATTTCTGATGCAGCAGGAGGCACTCATCATCGAAGTGGGCGGCAATCGTTGTCCCGTATTCAGCGGACGCGCNGAAGGTCGACACGCGCACTTCGCGATGAGCGATTACAACCGGATCAACGAGGCTATGGACCTTCGGCTAGCGCATCCCGGCCGTGTCGCCATTCTCGAATTCGAGCCTGCCCTCTACACTGAGACCTTAAGCATTGCGGGCAAAATGGTCGATCTCGACGCAGGACTAATCCCGACGATCTTCTACGTCTGCGCGCGGCACGAAGCCGACCCGCTCTACGAAAAAAATGCGCTGGCGATGAAGATCGACCAAACCTTCATTTGTCAGCAGGCGGTTCAGGTACCTGCTAGCAGAAATTCGGAAAAGCTCGTGCTGCCATGGCTCGATAAGTCAATCATCGAGGCCTTGTGGGGTGGCGCCGGAGATCTCCAGACCGCCCTTGAGCAATGCCAAGGAAGTTGGACGTTTCAGGAAACCCGGCTCAATCTGGAAACATTCTTCAAAGCGTTGGCGGGGCGATAATGACCTATCTCGAGGAACTCTGGAGGGATCTTTTCAACAAGGACATCACGTCCCTCGAGCAGTCAGTGATGCTCGGTGTAAGCGAGCAATTCGAGCGCGATGCACCTGTCACCATGCTCGCGGCGATCCTGGTCCGTATGCTGTTCCTGGTGCTCATCGAGCACAAGGCGAGCCCTTTTACGGTTTTACGGAATTTTGGCCGGGCCATGGAGGAAAACCGACGGTCGATCTCGCTCGTCAACAAGACCTATGGCGAGCTCCAGAGTAAGATGGACTCATTCGAAATCGACATCCGAAATGCCCAAGATGCACTGCGGGAAATTCGAGAATATGCGCATGCCAAGACAGGCTATAACCCTTTCACCGGCTACTTTTCTGTACCCCGAGCCGAGAGCGCTCCGGTGTCAAAGCGCATGATCGCAGCGGTGATCGTAGGAACATTCGCTGCGGCCTTTCTCGGCTCGGTGGTCGCATGGATGATGATGATGATTTAGGTCGGTCGAGCGTTGGTATGTTCTCACCCGCAGGGATGCTAGTGCGATGCCCTTTGGAAAACCTGCGGATGCACAGCGTAGTCCTGCCGTGGCCTGATCCCGCGACCTGTGCCCTCTATCTTCCTAACCCAGCCTGCGGCTGTAAGCAGTTCGATGGCCGCTTCCATCTCCGCAGCCTTTCGCATCGTACGCATACGGTCGGGTCCGGTCGCGCGCATGAGTTCGCGGGTATTGAAGACTTCCAGACCGCGGTCCTTCAGATAATCCAAGAGGATCCGTGCGTCGCGCTCGGCCGGGGACTGGCTATAATTGCCGTAAACCTTGAGCGCCATCGGGCGGGCGTATGTGTCCATCCAGTTCATGGCTGCTTCCAGCGTCTCCAAGCTGATCACGGGGGGCATGGTGGCACCGCCATCCGCGGCCTTCAGGAATTCGCTGATGACCGCAACTCGCAACACCGTGCCCGCTGCCTTGCCGAGGAAGGCGGCATAGTGCCCATCAGCGCTTTGCACCGCCCTTTCGGTCTTCTTCACCCATCGCTCGAACCGGTCTGCCGCCTGCGGCTCGAGGACAACTTCGCGCGGCTGCGGGCGCCCGTCCTCCTCTTCATTGAATCCAATGCTCTCGAGCCGCTGATAGATCCGGAACAACCTAGAATGATCAACGGCCGTTTCCGGAACATTGAAGGGGGTGGGCTTTGGCCATACGAAAAGGATGCGAGCCGCTGCACCGTCCTTGGGGTCGCTCAGGATTTTGTCGACCAGATCGGGCTGGATGGTTCCCAGGATCGAGACGCAGACGGCGGGAAGGAGCAATGGCTCCTCCCTGCTGCGGCGATCGACTACATGCGCACCGCCATCATAGGCTTCGATCCAGAAGGGCTTTGAGCCGGAATGATAACGGTCGATGGTATCGTACCAGCCTGCCAGTTCATTGCGCTTACACAGAATGCCTTCGGGATTGTCTGCCAAGACATCACCCACGGCTTCGATGGTGACGTCGCTGACGAATAGCCGCCGATAGCGTGGCGCGTGGATCTGAGAGTTTCCTGCCGGACGATCGGGCATCGGTTCGCCCTTTCGCGCAGCTGTACGTACATCATTCTCGTATGCCTTCGTTGCGGCTGCGTTGTAGAGCAGAGCGTCCTCATGCTCGCGCCGCTCATTCGCGTAAGCTCGATCGAGACTTTCCTGCAGTCGATAGAGCGGCTTGAGCACGTTTTCGAACGCTGGCGTCTTGCGAGTGCTAGGATCACCGACGAGACCGATCCACAGGACCGGCGTCACGCTCCACGATAGGCTGGTGAAGGGGCGCACGCGGATGCGGCCTGACAAAATACTGCCAGCGGCAACGAGCAAGGCATGTGCGACATAATCGACGGGTGCTGAACAGTCGGCTGCGAGCGCTTCGACATAAGGATAGAGAGGGCCAAACAGCGCAACGGAGCTGAACGGCACATCGGCGTCTTGATCGAGATAGCGCAGGTCGGGTTCGTTCCATCCGACGAATTCGCGGTGCTCGAACGCCTCGCTGATCGGATCCATCTTCACATTCCTTCTCCCGTCGGAATAGCGAAGCCGCCCGTGCTAAGCGGTAGGCTCATGAGAACTTCGTTGAAGTCCTTGAAGCCGCTGGGCGGGCGCATGATCGACGACACACGGCCACGTTCGAACCACGCCTTTGCTGTTTCTTCCGCCGCCGCGGCTCCTGCCTTGTCATTGTCCTGCGCAACGATGACGCTGGTAACGGTGAGGGGAAGCTTCACTTTCCGCAGGTTGCTGGTGCCCAGTGCGACCCAGACTGGGATCCCGAGCCATTCGTGCAGGGTCAGCCCGTCTTCCAGGCCCTCGCACAGAATGACCTGATTATGCACCTGCCCCAGGCGGACCGCACCGCCCGACAGGGCTCCCAGGCTACGCCGAGGCGCCTCGATAGCGGCCTTGCTCGTTCCGTCCCTCGAGAGAAACGTGCGGCTGACCGCACACGTCTCACCGTCCGCATTCTGGACGCGCGCGATGAGACAGTGGTGGCGGCTCCCGTCGGAATTTAGTCTTGCGTAGGCCAGGGAGCCTACGGATGCGCCCCGGATCCGCCTGCCGAGCAGATATCTTTCCGCTGCGGTTCCTTCAATCGGAACCGCACGGTCCCAGATGTTGCGAGCAATCTCAGTGGTGCGGTTTTCCTCGTTGCGATACGGCGGACGCTGTTCGAAATAGCTTTTGTCGTAATTGTCGCAATTGTCGGTACCTACCGTGCGTACGCTGCTGTGGACTCGCTCCACATTGTCACGGCTCGAAGGCCACTTCTCATCGGTCTCGCGAGTGATGTATTCGTTGTTCATAGTTAGTCCTTTCCACCGCATCCTTGCGCGGTGGAGAACCAACTAAGGTCTGATTTTCGAAAGAAATACTGATACTAATCAGTCGTCTAGAATTCGGTTTTCGATTTTGTTTTCGGGGTCAGGTCCCTTGGGGCCGACCCGGCTTCGATCGGTCGGGAAATGCCTGAATTGCGGTCTTCCAGGCTGCGCGAAANCCAGCGGGACCGAGCTTGCCTTGGAAATTCTCGATTGCCTCGCGCTGGAATTGCTCTTTGGTTTTCATAACTCGCGGATGTTTCCCGAACTCAGCCTTCAGCCAGTCCGCGCAGTTACCAATGAAGACTGACTTGCTGTGCACCGGAGCGGACGGCGGCGAAACGGCGCTGATATTCAGATTTCGCAGCATTTCCGGTTTATGGAATTTCAATTCGCGAAGTTCCACTTTCCAAAGGCCCGCAAGCTCACCTTCGCAAGCTTGGGTGGGGGGCGCAAATTCGTCGATGACGCCATGGAATCTATCTTCCAAAAGAATCAGATTGCCGCCGCGTAGCTGCCAAACCCATTCCGGAATCGGCCAGTTATATTTTCGAATTTCGCGGTTCGCGATGGAGAGATGGGCCGTTCGCGCCTGACTCCGAATGAGACCTTTTTGAAGCCCAAGAAGAAGCCGTCGTTCGAGATTGCCGTTGCCGTTTCCGGCATTCTGACCGAAGATTATCAAAACATCCTTGGTGCGTACCAATGGTGACGGCGCCGCTAGTTTCGCCATGGCTTTCGAATTCCCTGCTGCAAACAGGCGCCGGTGCTAGCGGGAACTCGTAAAAAAACAGTACGATGCAAAACCTCCCGACCATCGTGACAATAGCGACAATAGAGCACTCGTCCGAACCAAAGGCGTAAACTCATTGACGCTTGCCATGCTCGATCCCATTTATCGCCTCTAGACGAATGCTTGCTGGCACCCTCGCCCAGTTCTCGGCCGGTCGTGGATCAATCTGCGGCCGTTAAGCCTCGCGCCACGGCGATCATCGCCCACGTGTCGCGTTCGCAATATGCTTTGAGCGCCTCGGCCAAGACTTCGCGGCGCAGTGGCTCGCAATCTGGCTGAGCAGCTTCAGACCAGGCATCCTGCGCATTTGCGCCGTCCTTTACTTCCAGCGCGGCGTAGTCGAGCTCTGGTGCGATTGTCGGAAGGATTGCTTTGATCGACCAGCTGCCGCGTTGGTCGCGGTGATACCAGCACTCACGGGCGACCGGGAGCAGGTCGACGGTTGCAGCCTCAATCGCCAATAATGGCCTGGCCAAGTCGGGAAACCAGTCGGCAAGGTCGCGAAGCACCCGCTTCTCAAACCCGGCGTTATAAGCGATCACACATGCCGCGGCCGGGATCATCGCGACCAGCGCCTCGGCGCAAGGGCGGCGCGGGTCACTTCCGTCGCAACTCAGGAACTCGTGATGTGTAATCGAGCCGTCGTCCTGCTCCAGGTGAAGCGAGAACTGGAAGGGCACCTGTTGGTAGGGGCGCGTCCCGATCCAGCATGGCACGGCAGGGTTCACTGTCTCGAAATCGAGCCACGCGCGCGGCCAGCCCCAGCCTTCTATCGCTTTTCGCGCAGTTATCGCATCGTGAAAAGGCGCATCATCGCGGGTGGCGGCGAGAATACGAGCATTGCGGATGTTGAGGTCGCGCTCCTCTAGATCGAGCAGATCATCAGTCCCCTGCTCCGCCCACTTCTTGCCCCCGCCATAGGGCAGAAGCGTCACCGGCCACTCCGGCCCGGGCGGTAGGGCGCACTCGCAATAGGCCGCAAATTCGCAATCAAAAGGAGTGGAGCAGTGTTCGCCGATGCTGATTTCCGGTTCCTCGCCCGCCAGCACCTCACGCGCTGCGGCGACCACCGCTTCCCTGCCTGCAGCCAGTTCCTCCAGCTCGTCCAGCAATTCGCCATCGGCGAAGAGGCCGTTGTAGGCACCTTCCTCCGATAGCACGAAATCGCGGTCCACATGGCGCACGGAAGCGCCTTCCAGCGGCAAGCCGGCGCCCCGCATCACCCAGATTTGCGTAGCAAGATCGCCGCGGTGGTAATCCTTGACGTTTGTCGAGCTTTTGACCTCGGCAGCGTGCCAGCCCTCTCCCCGTCGCTCCAGCACATCAACGCGCACCAAGACACCCTGATGTTCGAAAGTTGCTTCAAAAATCGGGCCAGGGTGATTTTCTGCGATGAGGCGCGCGGTTGTAGCCACGGCCGCAGTCAGATCCGGCTCCGCCTCAACCATCACGCCTTCGGGATGAAGCGCACAAGCAACATCGCCCACTTCATTCCCAGTCGCAAACCGCGCCTCGGCCCCGTCATCGTATTGCGCCAATTCTGTGCGGTGAACCGAGAGCCAGAGTTTTTTCGGGCATTGCTCGAAAGAGGTGATCCGCGACTTGGAGAGGCCGTGGCGCTTCATTGCCACCCTCTCCGCTCGGCTGCACGAGCGGCGAATAGCGTTCGCCTGATGCCTAGGCGTTCGCGCGCCAAAATATGCTGGCCGGCCAGAGCGGCTCGCGCATCGCTTCCGACTTGCCGCAGGTCGGCGATCAGTGTCTTGATAACTTCGCGCCGCTCGTGCTCGTTCGCACCATTCACGACAGCACGCGTTTCAGAAACGAGGCCCGGCACGTGCCGCCGTATCGTCGTCGCGAGTTCGATCGCCGCGGGATCGCAATCTGCGGACGCTGTGAAAGAAGCGAGGAACTTGGCGCATGCATTCCGATCTTCGTCGAGCGCATCACGAGGTGCCAATCTCTGGGCCTCTTCCCAAGCACTGCCCAGCTCCACGGCATCTTCGAGCACTAGAGTCTGCTCGACTGCCTTGCCCACAGAGCCATCAGGAAGGGCCGGTCGCGGCGCTTTTGCTCCTCGTTTGTCGAGTCTGGCCGATACGGACCCTCGCCATGTCCAAACAATCAGAAGCGCGGGGATGACCGTCAGTGCAGCAACGGCCAGACCCGATAGACCTCCATCATACCCGTGTTGCGATGCGATCGCTCCGCCGACTAACCCCGCACACAGCACGATCGCTGCAGCAATCAGCAGTCGAAGGCCGATCTCGACCAGAAATCGAAGCATTGCGACGGCAAGCGCCAATCCGACAATCGCGAGGATCGCGAGAAGAATGATTCCGAACATACCGGGTCCCTATAATGGCTCCATCCGTTAACTTTGCGATCCACCACGTCAATTTCGGACGTGGCTTGCAGTGACTGGCTTCCAGGCAAGACGCTTTCCGCTAAGAGATTGAAAAAGCGATAGGGAGATAGAATGAATGACCAGTCTCGTGCCTTCTGACTGGGCGGAACTGCCGTCGCGCCGCGAGTTGCAGCGACGAATAGACAATCTCGTTTTGCCGGCGGAACACAAGCTTGCACTGACCCGTGTTTCCGAACTCACGGCGAGGGTCGGCGAACAGGTCGTCGACATCGGCCGCAGGATCGTTGCCTTTGCGTTCGAGCTCGCCCGTCAGTTCCCAGGCCTGACCTTTGCCGTCCTGGTGGCTCTGGTGGTCAATGCCTTGCTCGCAGGCGTTCCATTGCTCGGCCCGCTGCTGCTGCCCCTGTTCGGGCCGATCGTGTTGGCGGCAGGCGTCACTATTGGTGGCCTTTCCGATCTTTACGAAGGCGATATGCGCGGGCGTGTCGATAACCTGGTAATCGAATTCAAGCGCCTGTTCGGATGATCTCGCTCGCGCACATCGATGCAGTACAGATCATCGCCGTGCCCGTGGCGTTCAAGAACAGGCTGCGGATCGAGGACAAGGCCTATACGTGGCTCAACAAACGTGAACGGTTGGCAGATTTCCTGCTCGCCGGGGCCGGCGCAGGCGCAGGAGCTGGAGCGGCCGGTTCTGCAGCAGTCGCGTCAACTTTCTTCGCGCCTACAGGCATTGCCGCGTGGCTCGGCCTGGCTACAGCCGCGACGCCTGTCGGCTGGGTCCTCGCGTCTGCTGTCGCGACAGGTGGCACCGTCCTGCTTCTCGGCAAAATGCTGACAGACAAGACCTCGGNGGCCGAGATCGTGCCCCGCCATATCAACACCCCTCTCGATCTGCTTGCGCAGAGTCTGATGGAATTGCTGGGCGCGCTAGCGGTGCGCGTGGCAACCGTAGACGACGAACTCCACCCTTCCGAGCTGCGCGCAATCGGCGATGTGCTTCACGGGGAATGGGGCTACGATCGTGATTACATCGCGAAAGCGGTGGCTAGCCTCACGGAACAAGTCTCGCACCAAACAGTCCCGACAATGGTCGGTCAGCTACAAGATTTCCTCGAAGCCAANCCCGATTGCAATCGGGAAGCGATAAATGACGATCTCATGGAATTCGTTCGCGAGATAGTCGGCGCCGACGGCATCGTCAGGCCCGAAGAAGAGCAAGCCTTGCACGAAATAGCCGCCGCGTTCGCAACCGCACGCCATGGGCGTTCTGATCAATCCTCCACCAGCGGATAGTTCGGCATTGCCCACTCCTCGTCTGGGTGGTCCAGCATGAGGTCGATGATGACCGGCAGAATACAGCCGATCAACGCAGTGCCGTCGCGGACCTGGCTGCGGTTGGCTGCGCTGTCCCAAGTGGCACCGCCGTGGACGAGCTGGTTACGCAGGACGTGTCCGAGCCCGGTGGAGAGGTAGACACAGCCCTATCCGATGATCTTGAAGCAGGTAAAATCGGTCTGCCCCATCTCGTTGGGGCGGGAGGTCTGAGTATGGAACGCCTCTGCTGCCTTGATCACGGTATAGGCCGGAGTGGTGAAATTGATCCTTCTCCTGGCGCGGATCATTCCGCCAGCTCAGCGGTTTTCCCTTTCCCGACAAAGCGAACAGCAGCGTATAGATCGTCAAATGAGTGGGTTTCCTCGCTTCCATCGATCGAAGCTTCGTACTGTGTCCGCTGTACGGTGATCTTGTCGCCGTAAAGACGCGGCGCTTCGGTGGCCCGGGACACTACCCGGATTATGCCCTTGCGGGTCGTGTCGGTCCACACCGTGTAGCTTTCACCTTTCGACAACTCGTACCACTCGATGCCGTCGACAGGTCGCAAGGCGCGCCCTTCCGGTTCGGTAGAGGGTATTTCCGCCTCGCTTTTACCGCTCTCGACAGGGGTGTCTGGTTGTGAATCCGGATTACCGGCTTCGAGAAATTGACCAGAATCAGCATCAGCGAGACCGGAACCGGTGATCCGAGCCCGTTCCCTTAACTCGTCCAGCCATTGGAGCAATTTCGCCATCTCGCGCTCCGGATCCTGGTACCAGTCGACCGACCAGATCCGCCAGATTTTCCAATTCAGCCCTTCGAGCACCTGCTGCCTGATCCGATCACGGTCACGCACCGTGAAGCCGGAATGGAAGGGTGCACCGTCGCATTCGATGCCGGCGATAAACGTATCCCCGCAGGCCGGATGGCGAACGCCGATGTCGATCCGAAAGTCGTTGACCCCGACTTGCGGGATGCATTCGTAGCCTTCTTCGCGCAGTCGCTCTGCTACCACCTGTTCGAAATCGCTTTCCGCATCGCTTTTGCTCAGGTCGTCGATCACGGGCTGCTGGTTCAGATAGGCAATGTAGTCGTGAAACGCGCGTACACCGGCGCTCGAGGTGGGCGTTACCTTAATGTCTGCCGGACGCAGTGAGGTAAATACGCGAATTGAGTGCTTGGCCCGAGTGACGAGCACGTTCAGGCGACGCCATCCAACCTCTCGGTTCATCAGCCCGAAATTCTGTCTAACGCTTCCGTCCTGGTCGGGACCATAAACGGTGGACACGAGAATGATGTCGCGCTCGTCACCCTGCACATTCTCGAGGTTCTTGATGAAGAATTCCTCGACGCCTTCGCCGAAAGCCTCGACGTAGCGATCGATGGCTGGAAATTTCAGGCGCAGCCTGTCAAATTCGTTGTTCAACAGCTCGGTCTGCTGCGCGTTCATGGCCGCGATCCCGATCGAATATTCGGGATAGTTGGTCATTAGCCGCAAAGCTTCTTCGAGAACCGCTTCGGCTTCCTTCTGATTGATCGACGATTCGTAATAGGTGCCAGGCTTCAAGTCGGGAACGTAGAACAGCTTGGCTCCCAATACATCGTCGCCGTCGCCTGTAGGACTTGGGAAGACAACCAAATCATTGTCGTAGAACTGCCGGTTGGAGAACTTGATGAGGCTTTCGTGCCGCGAGCGGTAATGCCATTTAAGCCGACGTTTGCGCCGGAACCGCTGGTTCGCCACATCGAGAATGGATTCCGCATCGGCATCGACCCCGACAGTATCGTCTTCGTCCTCTCGCACAACGGTCGAGCTAAAGTGATTGCTCGGCGGCAATTGCTTTGTATCGCCTACGACAACGAACTGTCTTGCGCGCATTATTGCGCTAATCGCGAATTCCGGCCGCATCTGCGAGGCTTCGTCCATAATCAGCATGTCGAATTCGGCAGCGCCCGGCTGAATATATTGCGCCGCACTCGCTGGCGACATCATCCAGACAGGCTTTAAGGTCTGCAATGCGTTTCCCGCGCGGTGGATGACATCGCGCATCGGCGTGCGCGGTCGGCGAAGGCCCAGTTCGTTGGCGAGCAGGGACATCTCAGTGAAATCGCTTTTCCGACCGTATCCGATACCTTCCTCAGGCTGATCTTTGAGCCGCGCGGCAAGGATGGACTGCGCTTCAAGTTCGTGCAGTTCCTTGTCGATCTTCACGAATTGACGGCGCGCCTCGGCGAGATTCAGTCCTCCCATTCGTTGCAACGCTCGCCCATCCGTATTCAGATGGTTTTGCAACAATCTTGAAACGATGTGCAGCTCGTAAGCATCGGCGAGATCGCCGGTATCGGCCTGTCCGTCGATTGCCGCTTCGCACAGGGCCGCGACCCCGAAATCGTCGAGGTCGGCCTTGTCGCTCAAGAGCTTCGCCATCGCGCGCGCGCCGTCGCGATCCGCGGCAAGCATTCCCAGCTTCTCGGTCGCGACATTCCAGCTGTCTAAGGCGCCAATGTTGCCAAGGTCGAAAGCTTGTAACGTCAGGCCGGTCGCCTCGGAAAGGCGAAGTCGGCTATCCTCCCATTCTACGATAGCCTCTGCCACCCCTTCGCTGAGTGAGGAGAGCGAGGCCGAAAGTTTTACGGGGCGCTGCGAGTCTTCCAATGCTGCGGCAATGCAGAGCGGATCAGGCGCAGTTCTCAAGGTATCTGATTGCTCGAGTGCACGCCCGAGGCCGTCAAGCGGATTGCCGATTCCTTCAATCCATTGGAGAAGGGGATCCTCGCAAAGCCTGCTAAATTCAGCCGCGCAGGCATCGAAGATCGTGAGGCGCTCGGCGAGATTGTCGCCTTCCCGTTCAATCGCCCCGTCTTCGCGCGCGCCGAGCTCTTTCAGAAGACGGATTAAAACATCAAGTGCCTCGGACCGGGTCGTCGATTGTGCAACCGCTTCGCTGAACGACAGATCCCCTTGAGTTTGCGCGCTAAGATCGCTCAGAGCGTCGGTCACCTGATCGGCCGCCCGGGCAACCTTGTCGCGACCGTCGCTGTCGAGTGCGAACCATTCGGCCATAGCAGCATCAAGCTGCGCGTGCCCGAGCTCGAACCTCACGTTGCGAAGCACGCTACGTGCAGCCTCCAAGCTTTCAAAATCGGAATCCGAGCCCTTCCAGAGGATTTCAGGGAACAACGTCCTAGCAGAGCTTTCTTGGCGGAAACGCAGATCGGATGCACGGAATTTGGCGGTATTGCGCAACGCCTCGGCTGCCTGCATCCTTTCGGCCGAATCCCGCAACAACCGGGCGCTGCGGCGCATAGCGGATTTGTATTCACCGGAGAACAATCGCGCGAAGAAGCCCGTGTTTTCGAGCGTGTCGGCCAGTCCTTCCAGCTCGGCCGGGTCCGCTTCGAGAGCATCGCTCTGAACCGCATGCTCCAGTCCTTCGCGTTCTTGCTGGATTTGCGTGGCAGCCGCGCTTTGTTCGGCGATGGCGATTTCCACCATCGGATCGGCAAGTTCGCGGCGCATCAGGGCTCGCACAGCTGCAGGCTGCCGGCCCAGTTTCGTCATCATTTCGGCAAGCGTGTTAATGGAGGAAAGAGGCAGCGTCGTTGGCAGCGAAAGTGTATCGAGCAGGCTTTCAAAAGCCTTGCCCGCTTGGTTGACCTTGGCGATCGTCGCGGCGATGCGGTCCGAATGCAAACGGGCCTCGGCCAAGCTGGTCGGGGGCGCTTCGAAGCTGCGCAAATGATCGTCCATTTTCGCTGCGACGTCGCGGTTGGCCCGCAGCGGGTCTTCGAGATCCTGCGAAAGTTTCTCGCCGAGTAGCCGGTGCCGGGATTGCAGCCGCAAGGCCGTCCGAGCCTTCTCGGGCGTTCTCAGCGCCGTTTTCGCTTCATCTTCGGAAACATCGACGAAGGGTGCGAGGCGGCGTAGTTGTTCCATTACCGGTGCCAGGCTGTCGTCTGGAGCGGGTAATGCCAGCGACGCAAGGTCATGTAATCCGGCGAAACCTTGCGCGACTTTATTGGCCCGTTGTGCGGCGGCCTCCGCCATACGCAGTTCGGAAGATTGGTCGAACACCGGCAGACTTGATGCGCAAAGCCACAGGGTGCGCGGATCATTGGGCATCGCTGATAGGGACTGGCCGAGAATATCCAGCTTCCCACGCACCCGCTGCAGCTTCCCCTCCGAGATAACGGACGCGTCTTCGATATCGATCAGGCTTTCGAGGTTTTCGCACAGATCAGCATTGATCGAGCGCGACAGGTGGATGTGCCGCCAGACCAAGTTATAGACACTGCGGTCGAGCGACCCGGGCCGGTCATGCATTCGCGCAAGATATGTGCGAAGCAACTCGCGCTTTTCCTCAAGACGTCCGCGTTGAAGGGTCAAGTGCCGGAGATCATGCTGCGCCGTCGTTGCAAGCCGTTCGCGAAGGCCCTCGTAGACCGCGGTCCGATTGGCGTTCTCGCCGTGAAGTTCCAAGGCAAGGGCGCCGAGCCCCGTGTCCCGCAAACGGTTTGCCACCACTTGCAGGGCCGCCTGCTTTTCGGCGACGAACAGCACTTTCTGTCCCCGTGAGACGGCATCGGCAATGATGTTCGTGATCGTTTCGGACTTGCCCGTTCCGGGCGGACCTTCGATCGCTAGGTCTGCGCCCGCCGCTGTCTCGATTAGAGCAGAATGCTGCGATGCGTCGGCGGGCCGCACCAGCCTTGGCGCGGACTCGATCCATTCGGGTTCATCAATGTTATAGGGCTCGCCGGGAGATGGGTTGCCCTCCATGGCCGCTGCTCCCATCAGTCCAGGCAACAGGCGGTGGGAGCCAAATGCATCGCGATCCCAATTTTCCGGATCGAGATCTCGCCACAGGACCATTTGAGGGAACGGCAGAACTGCCAACGTTACGAACTGGCGCAATGACAGGTCGCGCCCTTCTTCAAGCACTGCCTTGAGCCGGACAAAATAGGACTCCGGACTCTCTTCCTCCCGCAATTCTGGAGCCACCAGCCCCCAATCAACGCGCATCTTCTCGATCAGCGCGATGTTTACTTGCAACCCTTCGTCATGCGGCCGGAGCGTATACTCGTAGCGCGTACGTTTCTTTTCACGATGCAACTCTACCGCCAGTAGCAATACCGGCGAGAAGTTCGCACCGCGACTGTTCTCATCCTCCCACTGAACAAACCCGAATGCGAGGTAGAGCGTGTGGATGCCCGTCTCGCGGTGATGCAGTCGGTATCGATCCCAGATCGATTTCAGTCGCTTTTGCAGCTCCTTTTCGGTGAGGAGAACGCGGAGCTTATCATCCTCATGATGATCCTCGCGTTCGTCGTCACTCGAAGCGAGGTCGAAAGAGGGGTCGACCCCGTTGGCTAGGGCGAAAGCTTTGATGTCTAGAGATTTACCGTACTCAAGATGTGGCAGGCCCAAATGTTTGCGAATTTTGGACCGTAAGGCCCGTTCGGCTATCTGCAGGGCCTCGACATCGTCTTCGTGTTCGCCAAGGTTGTCGGTCTCTTTGAGGAATTCGGGGTCGGTCAGTCTTCCGCGCTCATATGCGATCCGGAACTCGTCAGTTTCCTCATCTTGGGGCGTAGTATCCGTATCGGGCAAAGGATCGAAGCGCATGCCGCTATCGTGGATGGCATCGTAAACGAGATCAGGGCGTTCATCGACAATCCTGAGTATGGTCGCAGACCGACCACCATGCCGAAAATTGATTAGCGGGCTTTTCCGAGAAAGATCGATTAGCCGTGCTCTCAACTCGGCTACCGCGCCTTCAGTGTCCGCCATAGCTTGGGGATCGATTGAGCTGGGTGTGTTTGCTTCCATATCTATCTCGTCCAACTCGCCTTTTTCCAGCGCTCCAATCCATCCACTGATTTTCTGGCGCAGTTGTTGTGCCCGTTGAGTAGAGCGATGAACCAGTTCTTGCTTCAACAGTTCAAGCTCGGCGCGGTTCGTACGGTTTCGATCCGCGGACTCTTCAAGCTCAGCTATCGTTTTGGTCAGCAACGGCCGGGTCATGCCAACGTCACTTCCTTAAGGTCGTCCAGAAACTCGCTGCCCGGTTCGACGCCCGTCACTAGCAGCCTATCACGCGCCCTGGTGCAGGCGACGTAAAGCAAATGTCGTTCGGTTTCGAAGGCGGTCTCGAGTTCCGCGATGTCGCCGATTGCAGCGAGGCGGCTCGGATCCGGCAGAGCGTCTTCGTCACAAGCCATGACAGCCACAGCGCGAAATTCTAAACCCTTTGCATCATGCATTGCGGCGATCCGGATGGCGTTGTCGGCATACGGATCGTGCCCTGCCGCCTTGACCGCTTTTCGCGCGCGATTGAGCTGCCCCTCGCTGCGAACGAGGATGCCGATGGCTGAGCCGACGATACCATCTCTATCGCAGGTCCGAAGCCACTCGCCGACAGCACCGATTTCGGCATCCTCGTCATCGAATAAATGGATGGCTGGTGGCGGCCCATCGAAGACCGACACCGTTCCGCGCCGCCCCTCTTCGATCCCGTCCATGTCGGTGATGGAGGGCGGCAGCAGACGATCCGCGACCGCCCTGATCTGGTGAGAGGTGCGGTAGTTCACTTTCAGCGAATGACTACGCCCGCGAATGTCCAGGCCAAGCTTCGCCCAGCTGAACGGCAAACGAAATATGCGCTGGCCGATATCGCCGGAGAGGAAGAGCGCGTCGGCCCTGCCCTTCCCGGCTTCAGCCAGAAATCGCACTTGTGCGACGGTTAAATCTTGTGCCTCATCCACCACTACGTGTTCGAAAGGCAGTGTACCGCCACCGGCGAGCCAAGCCGTCAGCCGGTCGTACAGCATGGCCCAGGTCACCAGGCCGCGACGTTCGAGACCGTGGCGCACCGCGTCGAACACCGCCCAGGCCGCTTCGCGCTGTCGCGGGCCGAGACGCGTGCGGCGCCCGATCCGAGGGATAGTGGCGTAGCTTTCGGCATCCGTCACGCCCCAGGCATCGACCAGCTCGGTCCACTCCTCGAGCAGGAACGCCGTCGTCAGTCCGCCGCCCAACCCCGCCTTTTGCGCTTCACCTATCAGGCTGCGGATCTGCGAGGGGGTAGCACGATTGGGCTGGCCGAACTGCGAGGTGTAAAGCTCAACCGCCGCAGTATCGAGCGGGCGCACGACAATCCGGTCGCGCGCGGACGGCGCGGCCTCGGTAAGGATTGCCAGCTTGCCGGCGAGCGAAACGGCCAGCTCCTTCGAGAAGGTCGTCAAGAGGATGCGCGCCTCAGCGTCTGCCTCGGCCAGGTGCACGGCTCGGTGCAGCGCGACGATCGTCTTGCCCGTTCCCGCCGAACCGGTGACGCGCGTCGGCCCCGTGGCGTCACGCACGACCAGCTCGCGCTGTGCCGGATGAAGGAACACCGCCCACTTTTCGAACGGCGCATCGAGCGCCGCCTGCAATTCCTCGACATTGTCGAGCACACGGAAGCGGCGCTGCGCATCGGGATGGGCGAAAGGATTGTCGCCGGGTTCGACAAGTTTGGCGATATGGTCTTCCAGCTTTCCGCCGGTCGCGAAGTCGTAGAGCGCCTCGGCCGCTTCGGCGGGCAGACGATCGAACAATGTGTCGATCTCACTCTCCGGCATGGCACGCACCGGTTCGAGCCAGTCGCGCGGTACNCCAACATCAAGCATCTGGTCATCAGTCAGCGCCCAGAAGGGCTGAACAGCTTGGTCGCGTTGTCCCTGTTCCTCGACTTTCTCTGTGTAAACGAGAGGCTCTACTTCCTCCCGTAGTTCGACCAGTTCGACGATCTGCATCGCACCTGTCCGCTCATGCGGCAAGATCTTGCGCCGCTCGGCCCAGGCGTAGGCATCGTCGTGGTGTCCGACATAGGCGAGCGTGGTCGTGTCGCTGTCCTTATGAAGGATGATGCGTACGTCCTGGCTGACCCTCGCCGACCAGAAGCCCGGCGCATTCTCGATCCGGTGCATTTGCAAACCGTTGCCGGCAGGATCGAGTTGCAGGTCGAAAGCGGTAAGTTTCGCCTGCTTTTGCTCGTGATGCGCAAGTTTGCCCAACGCATCGTTGAAAGTGGAAGCGAGGAGGAGAGTCATCGGCTAGTTGGGACGCTTAAGATAAATTTTCGGATTCGCGCCTCTTTCCGTGACTTGTCCTGATCATTGCGAGGTGCAGCCTCCGCGGCGAAGTTTGCTCCCTCAGTCTCTGCTTGATTCTTTCTGATTGAGGCCTGTATCTTCTTCTTGACCTTCTGAGCCTTTTTTAGCTTTGTCTTGGTTTCGTCCCTCAGAACTATGCATTGTTGCGTGGTCTTCCGAAGCGTACGTTCCGCGTGATCGAGCTGTCGTTTCCTTGCCCGATCTGCCTTAAGTTCTGCGGGGCTCATTGGTGGTCCGGCATCCCCTTTCTTGCGTTTACCGCCCGCTTTGCTTTTGCTTCGACCGAACCAACCCGACCTTGGGCCAATAATAGTCGAGCCGCCGCTGTACCCTCCTTTGCCCATACCTAAACCTCCAGCACCTTCATCACCTCATCCCCCAAGTGGTTCACCACCTTCACGGCCACTCTACCCTCTTTCGGCCTCGCAAATGGCCGTGACCGGGTGCGATTGAGCGAGTCCCACGCATCCTGGTCCACTTCTGCTTTCAAAGTGGTTTTCAAAGCCTTGTAGGGATCGTTCGCGCCGGGGAAGTAGGCGTGGCGGACGAAGAAGCTCTCGTAGTTGTAGTCGGTGTCGATGAACCACACGGCGATGTCGTCGGCATCGCCGCTTTCGATCTGGCCGCCCTTATACATATCGACGCCCATCACCTCGATGCTGACCATGCCCTCGCCTTCGTCGTGCACCTGAATGTCAGGCTCGCCGAATACGGTGAACAGGTTGCCTGCGCCCGTATTGGCAAGGTCCGGCATGTGCAGGTCGGGGTTGATACGCGCCTGCAGGACGGTGAGCGGACCCATCTTCGTGACTTCGCCGGCATGGGCATCGAAGTTGAAGGCAGCCGCGATCAGGATGTCGAAGCCGTTCTCCTGCGCCTCTCGTGCAGCGGCGACGACCTGCGGGCGGGTGATGGTGCCGTATTCGGGGCCGACGAAGATGGCGGCACGCCGGGTTGGGCCAGCTTCCGTTTCCTCTTCGTCCTCGGCTTCGGTCAGCGATTTCTGGCGAACGGTGCCTTCGGCGACGATCCATTCGCCGGGCCATAGCTTCATGCTTTCGAATACGAGCTTGTCGTCCTTGGCGCGTTGCTGGACGCCGGAGCGCTTGAGGTTCTCGAGCACCATTTCCGCAAAGTCAGCGCGCTCCCCGCTCTCGCCCTTCTGGGCCCTGCCTTCGGCCGCTTCGACCTCGTCGAACAGGCTGTCGTCCACGTCGACGGCGGGGACGCGATGGGGGCTGAGGCTCTCGACCGTGAAAGGGCCGGCCACGCGGACGCGGCTCTTGTCCTCATAGGGCTGGTCGTAGAGATATTCGGTGTCCGCCTTGGCGGCGATGCTGGCGTCGATTTCCTGCTGGCGCTCGATGCGCAGCTTCCACCATTCGGCGTGCAGCTTCTCGCATTCCGGGTCGTCCCAGGGATCGACCGGATGTTCGGGCAGAGTGTCGAGCGTGTAGTCGCGCTCCATCACTTCGTTCACCGCGTTGAGCCACTTTGTGCGGGTCGCGGGGCTGGCGCTCTCGTTGCGCGCCTTTTCAAGCGCTTTCGCAGCAGCATCCGGCCACGGGGCGCCGGGTTCGCGCGGCATGGTCCATTCCTCGAACGGCGGCAGGTCGGGGTCGGAGCCGTCCCGACCGCGCAGGGCGTTGATCCGCTCGCGCAGGGGTTCGAGCTTTTCCCGATACTCCTCCCAGATCGTGTCGATCTCGGCATTGTTGGCGATGTTTTTCAGCGTGATGTGCGGCACGCGCTTGTAGACAAAGCCCTGGCGGATGCGGCCCTGCGTCGGTGTATCGCGCGGCGGGGTGCGAGTGATCTCGCCTTCCTTCACCTGCCCCTCGCGGCTGTCGGCGAGCAGATACCAGGGATAGCGCGCGCCCATGATCCGCGCCCGGGCGAGCGCGAGCGCGACCCGGCTCGTGTCGATCGTGACCCACCGCCGCCCCCATTGCTCTGACACATAAGCGGTGGTGCCCGAACCGCAGGTGGGGTCGAGCACTAGGTCCCCGGGGTCGGTGGTCATCAGAATACAGCGCTGCACAACATTGAACGACGTTTCGACCACATAGGTCTTTCCGAGAGCTGCACGCGTGTCCGTCCACAAGTTGTTAAAGGGCTGCACCGGAAAGTCCGAATGGCGCTGCACATAGTATGGAAGTTTGCCGATCTTAATCAGACGATTGGCCTTTATTAGATTAAGCATGCCACCTTTGTTTGTTCGCCAACTCTTCTTCGAAGTCGAAAATTCCTCCCCCTCGAAGTGGAATGGATAAACGCACGTAGGTGTATAGCCCGACGAATATAGCGCGCCTCTTGCGAATACGTCGTCTTCATCAGGAACAATCGCTGGGTTCTGAAGCTCATCGGGTTCGAGACGTCGAAAAGTGCCGTCGGACCTCATAGCCCAAACGTATTCGCTGCCGTCGCCAGTACCCTTAAAGTTCCAGAGCTGGCGATACTTCACGAAGCCTTTATCCTTTGCATACCAAAGGATGAAATCACAGACAGTTGGAAGTCCGCTCGCGCCCAATGGGCTGCTCGTCCTGTAGCTGATCATGGACATGAGGTTTTCGGGACCGAAGACCTCATCCATCAGGGCTCGGACTCGATGGACGTTTTGATCGCCGATCTGAACAAAGACGCTTCCGCTCTCGGTCAGCAGGTCGCGTGCCACGGTCAGGCGATCGCGCAGATAGGTGAGGTAGGAGTGGATGCCGTCTGCCCAGGTGTCGCGGAAGGCCTTCACCTGCTCGGGCTCGCGCGTCAGGTGGTCGGCCTTGCCGTCCTTCACGTCGCGCGAGGTGGTGGACCACTGGAAGTTGGAGTTGAACTCGATGCCATAGGGCGGGTCGATATAGATGCACTGCACCTGGCCCTTCAGCCCCTCGCGCTCGGCCAGCGATGCCATCACCTTCAGCCCGTCGCCCAGGATCATCCGGTTCGACCAGTGCTGGTCATGCGCGTAGAACTCTGTCCGCGCCTCCGGATCGACGCCGTTGAAATCGGCGAAGAGATCGGGCGCGTCGCCTGGTTCGTCGCACTGGCTGGCTCGCTTCAGATCCTCGATCAGCGCCTTGGGATGGATCTTCTCCTGGATATAGAGCGGCGGCGTCTCGACCACGAGGTCTGACCAGTCCGCCACATCCTTCCCGCGCCACACCAGCTGCGGATCAAGATCGCGATTGCGCCGCTCATACGCGACCTCGATCGGCCGCTTGGTTTCGGCATCGACGAAGGTTTCCAGCTCCGCAGTAGGCGCGTTCTTGCGTGTCGCCTCGTCGTGGGTGAGCGTTTCGACGCGGAGGGGTTTTTTGTTTTTGGGCATCAAGCGGCCGCTTTCGTCTTTGCATCAGCGTCCGCGGAGACGCCTTGTTTTGAGTATTCCATTAGCAGTTTCTCGAAATAACGCAGGCGCTGTGGTTGCAATTCGCCATCATGATCACGCACCAGGTCTTTGATCACGCTGTCGATAAGGATTGCGTCCTTGGCGCTGGGAACATCGCGCTGTTTCACAGGGGGCACGAGCCCAAGTCGGTGCATAGAGCGGACGACCCAGCGATCGGGTTTTGAGGCGAGGCCAAAGTCGGTCAGAAGATGCAGTATCGTGATGTGCCCCCAGCGCGGACCTAACATTTCCTTGAGTACGACGATCAGCCTCTCGGAAGGCAATTGAATGAGCGGGGCGAACGGCTGCTCACTCCGCTCTGCAAGTTTCGCCAGCGCGCGCGCGCCACCCTGAACCGCAAACAGTCGTGATTTAGCTATTCCGGTCTCACGAACAGCCTCAGGGCAATTAGGAGTGAACTCGAAGGATGTGTTTCGGTTAGCCGGGCCATCGAGAGTGAGGAACGGCGAAGAACTGTCGGCCCATTGCCGCCACCTTTGACCTTCTACGTGCGAAGCTAATCGATGACGGTACACATCTCCGATATCAGTCCTTGTATAGGCATACAGCGGCTTGTCCCAGATCATATCCCAGCACTGCTGTGCATTGGCCATTGCCGGATCAGCGATGTTCTCAGCCAAATCCAGGGCCTCTTGCACTTGGGCAAGGCTTTGCGCCTTCATTACCGCTTCGACTTGCGCCAGAATGCGTTTCCCACTCATTGCTCGGCCCCCATTCCGTTCAACCAATCCGTAATCACTCGCTCGAGTTCACTCTGCATCGTCCACCTCTCGGTGAACTCGGCGAAGGCCCAGCGGCCCATCGTGCCGAGGTTGTTGACCCCCGGCACCCAGTAAGTGCGCATGGTGTCGGCCTTGTCCTTGGCGTCCTCGTTCCGGAAACCCTTAATCTCAACCACCAGGTTGAGCAGATCGTCGGCGCCGTTGCCGTCATCCACCCGCAGGATGAAGTCGGGGCGATAGCGGCGCGCCTCGCCCCCAGCGCGATAAGGCACCTCGAAGCCGAGATTGTGGTTCTTCACCCAAGCGAGCACGCGCGGGTGGGCATCGGCCACGCGGCAGAACTCCAGCTCCCAGTCGCTGTCTGCAATCGCATAATTGACGTGGCACTTCTCGCCTGTCTCGTAACGATCCTGACTGGTGTTGAAGCCGACATGGCCGGTCGAGCCTTCCCGGTTGTAGGGATCGAGCATGGCGAGGACGCGGTTTCCGCCCTCTGCCCCCCGGGTCAGCGCCTTCATGATGCGATCACCTACCCTGTCGGCGATGTCGTAATAGAGCAGCTGGGCGTGCTGGGTGCCCCCTTTCATCACCAAATGATCTTTCATCCAGCGCCGCACGATGGTGCGCATCTGCATGATGAGACCCGGATTGGGAATTTCGCCACTCTCTGTCAGGAACCGCCGGACAATCCGGTCGGCCAGTCGCAGTTGAATCGTGGCGGGACGGGTGTCGGCCAGATAATCCAGCGACATGTCCGCCGTCTCACCGATGATCCCCGAGTTGATCGTTTCGGTAGCGCCTACCAGATCGGGCGTGAGCTCAAGCGTAGAGTCTTCGTTGAATTCGGCCGTGAGCACGTCACGCGGCAATTCGGTTCGATAACCCTCAACCCGCGGAAAGCGGATCTCCGCGCTGTCACGCTCGGGACTGATTGCCTCGACCCGGACCATGGGCGGCGGGGCGGTAGGCGGTGCGACGACGGCTTGTGCCGTGAAGTCGAACGGAATGCCGAAGATGTCGGCATATTCGACGGCAAATTTGCCCTCTGCGTCCGTCTCGTAGGACACACGGCGCAAAGCGCGGCCGATCACCTGCTCGCAGAGGAGCTGCGTGCCGAACGCGCGAACGCCCAACACATGCGTCACGGTGTTTGCATCCCACCCTTCGGTGAGCATGGATACGGAAACTACGCAGCGGATGTTTGCGCCGAGTTGTCCGGGCCGACCGACAGTGTTCATCACCTCGCGGAGGATGGCGGTGTCGTCGATCTTCTCTGCAGCCGCGCGGTCACCTGTGCGCTGGACGTATTCATCCTTGAACCGCTCGATCTCGCCCGCTGCCGCGTTCTTGAATTCGGTGCTGATCGCCTCTCCGCTTTCGATCTGCTGACTATCGATCAGCAGGGTGCGCATGAGAGGCAACGCCGTGTCGTCGGGGGCGTAATTCTGGAACAGCGGGCATTTGCCACGCTGCAGCATGTCGTTACCGTCTTTGTCTTCGATTACATAGCCGGCGATATAGTCGTGGACGAGCTTGCTGGTTGCGGTGTTGTTGCACACCACGATGAATACCGGTTCGACTTCCAGACCATTTGCTTTCCAGGCATCGAAGGTCTTCACATAGTGGCCGTACAGCGCATCAATCGCGGTGAGCAGCGGATTGGGTAGCTTCTGGGGATCGAGATGCTTGCCGGCCGAGCGTCCCTTCTTGGGCAAGTCCTTTCCAATATGCTCCCAGAGGTCGCGAAACATCGGCATCTCGCCCTGTTCGACATTGTCGACGATCGGCACGCGTGGGAGTTTGACGATGCCGCATTCGATCGCGTCCATGAGGCTGAAATCGCTCATGACCCAACCGAACAGCGATCCTTCGCGATAGCCAGAACCCTTGAGGAAGAAGGGTGTCGCGGACAGGTCATAGACCATGTTGAGGCCCAGCACGCGCTTGACCGCCTCCAGGCCGCTGATCCAGAGCCGTGCAGCCTCGTTGTTTTCCTTGGCTTCGGCCTTCTCGTCGCCCTTGAGCTGTTTCTCCTCCTCGGGCGTCAGCGGCCGTTCGCGATAACAGTGATGGGCCTCGTCATTGAGGACGACGACGTTCTTCATTCCCATCAATGGCCCGGCAACGCGACGCAGCATCGCCCCATCGCTTTCCGGTTTCGTTTCCGTCGCCAGTGCCGCCTGCTGAACCTTGTTGAGGCTCACCTCGTCCTTCTTCTTGAAGGCGTGGTAGTTGGTGATGACGATTTTCGCTTGGCCCAGATCGCGCAGCATGTCTTCCGGCACCATCTGGCGCGTCGAGTAATAGCTCTCAGGATCGTTGGGCTGCAGCACTCGCAGGCGATCCTTGATGGTGATTCCCGGCGCGACGATCAGGAAGCCCTTGGTGAACTTCTTCGTGTTAGGATGACGCACCGCGTTGAGGGTGTGCCATGCGATCAACATGGCCATCACAGTGGTCTTGCCTGCACCGGTCGCGAGTTTGAGCGCCATGCGCATCAAGGCCGGATTGGACGCTGCGTTGGCTGCTTCGAGATGGGTCCAGAAGCGGCGGCCTTGCTGAGAGGATTTGGGCGCCACCTCGGTTAACCAGATGACCGTCTCCACAGCCTCGATCTGGCAAAAGAAGGGAGGCAGGGGCATTTCGCCCGAGCGCCAGTGTCGCAGCAGGCGAGCGGTAGTCGGGGTGACCTGCCACTGGCTTTCGGGCAGGTTACGCCAGCTTTCAACGGCCGAGCGGATGCCGTTGATCGTTTCGGTCGGATTGTATTCCTGGCCGCCCTCGCCCTTGAGAAAATCCTCCTGCTCGGGAGAGACCTTCTTGCCGCGCGTCATTTTCGCTTTCGGGATCGGTGTCGTCAGATCACTGCGGCGACGCCCCGCCTCCACGATGCCGGTCGGCTGACCTCCCTCGCCCAGCTGCCAGTGGTGATCAGGTGCTGCATAAGGCGAGTTCAGGATCGGGGACTCGAAAAACGCTTCACTGCTCACTTGATCATCACCTTCTCGATACCCTGACAATTGCAGGCTTCGCACCATTGGCTGTCGAAAGGCTAGAGTCTCGGAGACCTGCCCAGTTCGGAGCCATCAGTTCTTTGTCTTTGCAACTTCTTGCGCATCTCGCAGCCTGTCGAGCGCGGGCAATACCCTATCGAGTGCAGCGGCAGCTTCTTGAACCCTAGTAAATGCGGTCGAAAAATCATCATTTAGGAAAGCTTTTGCCAACTCCTCGCGGTTTAAAGGCAGTGGGTAGTAAATTTGACTATTTCCGACGATGAAACCTGCTGCCCTTAATTTTCCGATTAGTTCGGGATCCTCGTTGATCAACTCGTTCCATTTAGTCTTTCCGAGTCCAGCGTATTTTAAAAACAGCGCCGCAGTTGTTTCGGCTGACTTTCCGCCAGCAAAACTTGCCACCCAAGAGTCCCACGGGTCATCATCAGGAGTCTCCAATTGGAACCAGAGATCCGCCTTCGGCTTGCCGGTGCTTTGCAGGAGCCAGTTTCTGGGGCAAAACCATTCGCTGAGGTCTGTACGGTCTTTAAAGTACCAATCGCCTGACCCTGTGCGTTCGAGAAGATCGAAAACTTCTTCTGTCATGCGGGGATCAACCACCTCTTCCAAAAACCTTAGCGAATGCTCTAGGTCGACGACGTTGCGAATGATCAGAGCGGCAAGTTCATTGTCATTTTGCATTAGTTACTCTCAGTAGAATTTGCGCACGTGCTCGGCGAAGCAGGCAAGAAGCCAAGCGGCGCGTGGATTGTCGGCTTGAATCTCATTCGCCACATCGCGTGCAGCAAGGCCGACGTGACGCCATGAAGATTCAAGTACGTCGCCACCTCTTCCTGAAGGGCGTGGAGATAGGAAGATGATCGGATGGCAAGGGCAATTGCGGGAACCCGCTCTCTCTTCGATGACCCGAATGTAGCGTTCCAGCTGCTCCGGCCCTTCGCCAGCATCGATCTTGATCTCGATCCCGATGACGAAGTTTGCCCCCTCGACCGTTAGATCGACACGTTCGGATTGGTGTCCCAAAGGGCAGTGTTCGATTCCTATTCGGTAGTCGACCAAAGCTTCCCGAGCGGGCAGAGGCGTTTCTCCATTGGCTTTGGAAACCAGCTGAAGATATCGCGCTAGGAAAAGAGGGCCAGCCACTGGTGAAATCGACTGGTCAAACAATTGACCGAGCACGGCCGAATTTCGAACTTCGTACCGACCTAGACCAGACATCTGCCACGGATTGTAGCGAAATCGACCGCGTCTGGCCTCGATCAGTGGGTTCAAATGATTAAATATCTGTCCCAGCCTTTGCGCATCAGGCCGTGTTGCTCGCTCAGCAAAATCGTCGCGCGATCCCTTCTGACCGAGGCCCAGATTCCGCGCCCCATCAAAAAACGCAGCAAGGCGCTGATGCCGACCCATCGGATTGGCTAGTACCCGTCGATGGCCGAAAAATTCGGCAAGAGCGCCAATTTTGGGGCGTGCCTGCTCGCTCACTGTGACAATCGCTCCATCTCGTCCACCAACTGGGCAAAACGATCACTCGCCGTTCCTTGGGCAAGCTCGGCGAAGGCATCTGCCAGCGCGCGGTAGTACCATAGGCTCCCGTCCCTTCCGCCGGTGAACCGGGTCCAGACCTGCTCACCGTGGACGTTGAGGTCGGCAACTATCGCGCCGGCGTTGTGGGTCTTGTCGGCGATGCTGACTTCAAGCGAAGCGGCGGGTTTGTGCGAGAGGCTTGCCAGGTAGGCTTCCTTGCGTGCGCGCCATGGCGGTTTTGGCTCTGTATCGCTGTCAGTGCAGTCATCGACGATTCGGGCGATGTCCTCGCCATAGCGCATGCGGATGTCTTCGAGCCTTTCCGCCCCGCCCTGATCCTCGACCGCATCATGCAGCAATGCGGCGATGGCCTGGTCTTCCGTTGCACCGTTCTCAATCGCAATCGCTGCCACGCCGAGGAGGTGCGAGACGTAAGGAATATTCGCACCCTTGCGCCACTGTGTGCGATGAATGCGGCTCGCATAAGCAAGCGCATCGTCGAAGCGCTCGGTAAGGTGGGTGTTTGGATTTGTTGTCATGGCACGCCCCTGACAGGCTCTTGCGACATTTCTGGTCGCACGTCCTTGAAGGTAAATTTGGCAGCTTCGAGCCTCTCCCGCATGACTTCGCGCAGTTGCTCCGGTGCGATGATGGCGACCTCCCCTCCCCACGTGAAAAGATGTTCTGCGATCTCGCGCAGGCCGCCGCTGCGGAAGCGGACGAGGAGCGCCCCTCCCTCGCCTTCTTCAAGTTCCTGCGCCGGATGGAAGCTCCAGCCCCGGGCGCGGTTGGCGGAGGTCGGTGCAACCTCCAGCACTATGTCATGCGCGTCCTCGCGCCAGACGCCGAAGCTCTGCGCCAACCATGCGTCGAGATCCCAGTCGTCCGGCGCGCAGCCGAGCTGGTTACTGGCACGTGGTTCGCTCATCCTGTCGAGCCGGAAAAAAGTTGGAGGATCTTCACGGCCGGGCATCTTGCCCACGAGGTAGGGGACGCCGCCGTGTATCAGGCCGTAGGGCACGACACGCCGCCATTGCGGCGCGTCTGCACCTTCTGCCCGGTAATCGAACTCAAGACAGACACCCGCGAGGATCGCGCCCTGGATCGTGGCCACGGTTTCCGGGGCTACAAACACGGCCGGACCAGCCACGTGCATTCCCCGCTGCAGCCGTCCGAGTGCATCGAGATCAGGATCGATCCGACGCTTCTCGCGATCGTCGAGCGCGGCCTTTACTTTACCAAGCAGGCTTTCGAGCTGAGGTGCGTGTGCCGCTCTCTTGCGGGCAAGCGTGGCGACTTCGGTCTGGAGAGCAGCGACTTCCGCGGCGTTCGGCCGCGTGTAGGCACGACGCAGGCCATCGGGAATACGGAAGCGTTTGCGCCGGTCGTCGGCGATTTCTTCGAGGACGAAGGCTTCGGCGATCACATCGCGTAGCCGTTCTGCGGTGCGTCGATTGACTTCGAGTTCTTCGNCCATCTCGTCGAGCGTCAGCCCCTCGGCACTGTCAGCCAACAAATGGACGAGGCGCAGCAGCCTGCGAAACTTGCCCATCCTGTCGCTCATTATCGCCATCCCCCACGGCGCGCCCGGCTAATACGACCGGAGCTGTCGCAGATCTTGTCGCGGCAAAATGTCATGAAAACAAGTCTTTCTTATGCCTCTGTCCCGACCTGCGCGCGAATACTCTTGTCAGCGAACAGTCGTCCCAGAGATTGGATGGCAACCTCTCGGCTCCTAGCAATATCGACCTGCGCAATACGCAGCCGCTCCGTTCCGGCTGTCATGCCGAACGACTTGCGCTCGCCCTCGGCGCCGCCTGGCGCACTCGGATAGAGGAGCATGAGATGGTCGCAATCATAGATGCGCGCATAGGCCATCAGCTGGTAAACATCGGCTTGGCTCACCCCGCCCTTCCCCTCAAAGGGCTCGGAGATGGCCTTCCACTTGGTGTCGACAATTGAGACGATCTCGCCGCCACGGCGCAATAGGATGTCCGGGCGGGTCTGGAACAGACGCCCTTCGCAAGCCTCTCCTTCCCGCCATTCGCCCAGACAGTATTTCAGGCCACCCTGCTCTGTCACTTCGATTTCAGTCTCTGCCAGAGCGCGGCGCAGCAGGGAGGCCACATAGCTTTCGAAAAGATCGTTCATCGGGAACA
>FUFK010042974.1_pt1 | contig 42253 bp, 28 predicted proteins | sample 1021851 | NCBI WGS metagenome assembly FUFK01 (sample SAMEA51879418, study PRJEB19060) | metagenome
GTTTCTGTAGCATCGTTAGGGAACGCATCGGCATTATCACCGACACCATCACCATCTGTATCATCCCATTCGTTAGGATTGTTTGGGAATGCATCGCTAGAATCGGGAACCCCATCTCCATCAGTATCGGTAGCGACCATTTCGGTAATGATGATAGTTGTCTTTGACCAAACATCCCCACTGGTTGCGCCATTCATATTAGCATTCAAAATAGCCAAATTTACCGTGACATCACCACTTCCTGAGACCGGTGGGTTCCAGGTAAATGTCCAACTCGTGCCGGCGCTTCCAGAGTGAGTTGCGCTGCTGCCGCTTATCTGCATGTTAGAACCCGGAGTGGAAAGAGTTCCTTTGCTCACTTGTAGGGAGAATCCAGCGCCTGAGCCTCCACTACCACCCGAAAAACCAATTGTGATGCTGTAACCTGAACTGGCGGGATCGTATTCTGTAGGAAAATTTTCAGATGCAGATATGGATGAACTAGAGCCCCCGTGACATCCACACCCAGACGAACCTGAATTGTGTTTCCCTGATGAATAACCTTGTGAGAGCGGTACTGTTAGTGCCAAAATCAGCGTGAGGGTAAGAAAAATTGTGAGTGCTTTTATTCGCATGCTATCATCCTTGTCTGAGTTTTAGCAGATATAGTGATTGTGGCGCGGAGTTTGTTGATAGATTGATTAGATGACATTACATTTAGCGTGAACTGACTACCTGGCCAAAAGAATCACGCTTGACTTTCCGAACGGCTAATGGCTGAAGTTTTGATTGCTTGTTAGTGGAATACAATAGATGGGTATTTGTCGGTGAAACAAGCGGGCGAGATTTCCTTCTTGCTGATGATACGAGATTATTTGGTATGCTCTTCGGACGATTTTTTCGTTCAGGTTTGAATTTATTCTGCCGCCCAGTATTGTCAAAACTCCAGTCTACCATGGCTCTTGATTGCCGTTGGCAGTATAAACGGTTGTTTCAATCACAGCACATTTTCTATCCGTATTTGTGGAGCATAGCGAGTAGTATTACCATTTAAATCGATTAAAAATTTTTCGAAATTCCATCTGATTGCCCCCTCGTGGCCGTCCATTCCAGTTATTGCAGTTAATGCTTGGAATAAATTTGCTTGGTTAGTTCCATTCACCTCCACCTTTGCCATCAATGGAAATGTCACGCCGTATTTTTCGCTAGTAAATTGACAAATTTCCTCGTTAGTGCCTGACTCCTGGCCAGCAAATTGATTGCAAGGAAAACCTACCACTGTAACATCGTCTTTGAGTGACACAGTTTGAAGACCAACATATTGCTTGGTTAAACCACAGTCGCTCGCAACATTTACGACCAACCATTTTGTTGTATTCTCATCACCTAATTTTCTGAGCGTTTGAGAGTTACCCTGCATGTCTTCAAATTCTATATCTATTATGCTGGTCATGATTAAATGCTGAAATCTATCTCTTATAATATGCCGTGAGCAACCATCATAGATAACAAAGAATTCGGATTAACATGGCCGTTGACCGTATGCAGTGGGGCGCAGAAAAATGGCAATATGCGGACTTGTACATGCCTAATGAAGATACTCCATTCGTTACCGAACACGGCATACCATGTATTATGTTGATTCATGGAGGATTTTGGAAAACCAAATATGACCTAGAACTAATGAAACCAATAGCAGAGGACCTTGTTGAAGCAGGAATAGCGGCGTGGAACATTGAATTTAAGCGCTGGAGTGATAATGAGGATGGAGTTTGGATGGACACCCTATCTGATGTACTGCGTGCTTGGGGTCAAATGGCACTACTGCCGGGAATCGACATAATGAGATCGATGGTAATGGGACACTCTGCTGGTGGCCAACTAGCTTTGCTGCTTGCGGCAAAGGCTGAGAGGAAACCCTGGCTGGCAATTGCCCAAGCACCTATCACGGATCTCGTCGGTGCAGACCATGCAAAATTATCAGATGATGGGGATGCTGTAAGACGTTGGATTGGCTGTAAGCCCGAGGATAAGCCCGAACTCTGGGCAAATTTGAACCCTGTTGATAATCCCCCGACCTCACCGGTTTTGTTAATTCATGGTGAGAAAGATGATGAAGTGCCAATATCACAATCACAAAACTACGCACGAGTAATGCAAGCCAAGGGAGCAGATGTGCAAACAGTGTGGCTGCCAGGCGATCATTACTCGATTATTGATGTTGCTAGTGATGACTGGTTGGTAGAACTGAATGCAATACTTGACTGGTTGTAGTGGCATAATAATATGTCATATGACCTGCTGGCCGTACCATGGACTTACTAAACAGTGATTTCCCGTTCTCTAGAACAGCATTAGATGGCAAGCATGCAATAATATTTGGTGCTAGTAAAGGAATTGGTGCAGCAACTGCGAAGATGATGGCAATGGCTGGCGCCGACGTCACCCTATGTTCAAGAAATTTAGTTTTACTACAACAACTAGCTGACGATATCAAAAAATATGCTACAGGACGGATAGTTGTTAAAAGCATAGACTTAGAAAATTTGTCACAGATTGACCAACTGATTGACGAAGTCCTAACAGAAATTGGAACTGTTAATATTCTTGTTAACAATTCAGGAGGGCCTCCTGGCGGACCGTTATTGGGTAATTCAATTGAGGATTTTCACGCGCCTTTCGCTAGACATCTGCACGCTGCCCATCAAATCACCAAAAGACTTGTCCCGTCAATGGAATCATCAGGATATGGAAGAATAATACAAATAATTTCCACTTCTGTGAAAGAGCCAATACCAAATCTTGGGTTATCAAACACGCTACGGGGAGCGATGGGGAATTGGGCAAAATCTCTATCTAGAGAATTACCACCATGCATCACAATAAACAATGTTTTACCTGGATTTACTGATACCGAAAGATTAGGTAATTTAGCTAATTCAATAAATCAAAAAACCGGTAAATCAATCGACGAAATACATGATGGGTGGATGGGACAAGTCCCAATTCAACGACTAGTTGACCCACTCGAGACCGCCTCTGCGATTACTTATCTCGCATTACCGGCATCCGGTGCAATTCGTGGAGTTTCTTTGGCTGTTGATGGCGGAAGATTAAGAGGCATCTAAGTTAGCGGTACAAGTCAAACCAAACTGGATAATGATCTGATACATCAGTTTCCTCAATCGACGTATCGATGCCCCATGAACCAACTAGTCGGCCACCAAGTTCATGTAAAGTAACAATACGGTCGTAGGCGCAATCTGTGGAAGAAACTGTTGTATCGGCAAGGTCGTTTACCAGCCATTTGTATTGCGGTAATCTCAACGGCGACTCCCACAATTCTTGGGAATTAGTATAACTACAATCGGCATTAAAGTCACCAAGAACAACCAAATCAGTTTCGGCTGAGTTATTCTCCCGATAACTTTCGACTACTGAATGAAGCGCATCTATTTCCTCCAATGCTACCGCTGGTTTTGTATGGATGGTGAATAAAGTAAGGTCAAATCCCGAACTATTGCCACTCTCGTTCAATAATTCGAAACTTGCAATATACGGTTCTCTTTGAAAATAATCATCCTTAGTATCGTTATACAGGTANCCTTGACCAATTTCTTTAAACACAGTAGTATTGTAATAATACACATATTGTTCTTGTGAAGTTCGGTCATCTTCCTGTATTCCACTACGCGGGCTCAAAGACATGTTCCAAGCATTTCCAGAGGCATTGTTTAATTCATTTAGAAAGTCATAAGGAACTGTTTGATCGATGTCTTTTATTTCTTGAACTGCAACCAAATCATACTGCAATACTGTATCAACCAATTGGCTAACTACTTCCGGCTTACCCATTTTGGTTTTACCAAACACTTTGATATTGAACGTTGCAATTCTAGCAACCTCAGAACGATTTAGTTGTGGTATATCTCTACCTTCAACATCTTCTTCATCATTGTTCTCTGATTCAGCCTCTAAATAAACAAAAACGGTATTTTCTTCCTTGTGAACAATTAGATGTATTGTCATGGGAGCGAGAATCAAAATTGCCACTAGACTCAATGCCTGTAAGTAGCCATCCATTGAACCCATGGCTGTTCCAGACCTGCGTGAGTTATCAATATTTATTGGAAAACCCATTGCAAGAGGTTATTCATGAGGGTGAAATGGCGTAATCATGAACGGAGAAGTCAGTGCTGAGCAGGCCGAGAGGATTATTGCCATGCTCACAGAAGGCGGGGCAATCGAAAACGTGAATGCACCACTGGCACTGAGGCTTATTCCCCTCGCTGAAGAACTAGGTAATTTGGAACTCGTGACGCGTCTACTCAAACATGCTGAATCAACAGCTGTTGATGAACTAGAATCGGGTTGGGCGAAATTTGAACGTTTAAAGAATGATAATTCGCCAATCGACGGCTTTGTGGAACTGGCTGCCTTAGCAGAGAAAATGACCAATGGCGAACCTCTCGCAGCCGCAGTTCTTCATCATGTTGGACTGCTTTACTTAAGTTCCGAGCACTACGATGATTGTCATATATTTACAACCCGGTCAATGAGGATTAGAGAGCAAATTGAAGACAAAGCTGGTTTAGTATACAGTTTAGCCGTTCTTGAAGCCGCCGATAAACGGCAAAATCGACATGATTCAGCGCTGTCCCATGGAACCAGAAGATTAGAAATTCTGACCGCCTTAGGAGACCAAGAAGGATTGATGGAATCACTATCAGATGTCGCTCATACTCAAGCAACACTAGGCACCTTCGATGCAGCAATTGATTTGTATAATCAGTCTCTTGAGTTGTCGAATGATTTAGAGGATGTTTCTGGACAATTTGTCGCCCGTTGGGGGCTTGCCGACATCGCGGAAATACAGGGCGACTATCAAACTGCTATGCTCCATTTGTCAGACTGCCTTCATTCATTCATCGCTTTTGGGCTACCTGCGCCAACCCAAATTCGGGAACGTTTGGATGCTTTAACCAAATTATCAAGCCCCAATGAAGAGGAATAACTAGCCACATCGATTATGTCCTAAGAAGTTCTCGCATGACCAGTGGCAAAGCATGAAGCATGACATTTTCTTCTCAATAAGTCAAACACCAGATGTCAATGGTGTTACACCTTCAGAGAGAAAAATGTTCGACAATTATTTTCAGCAACTCAAGCATGCAGACTTTTTGGGATTCGGAGTTGGATGGATTGCTCAGGCGCATCTTTCCACTGAAACCCAAAAATCAAACGCTATGCCGGTTGTACCGCACTGGCAAGGAGAGGTTGGACTTTGCACAGACTTCCCACAACTAGCCTTGGAAAGCTTTCGTCAGACTAAAACAATTGAAATTGGCTCTGCCGTTGTTAGTATTCTCGCAAGTGGAGGCCCAATAGCTCAAGCAGAGCGAATTGCTAACACTGTACAGTTTCTTTCGATGCTCGATGACACTCGTAAGTTGTATGTTGGTTTTAGCGCGGGAAGGTTTGAATTTATGGCTAGACCATACGGCATCACGCCCAGAAATGCCTGGGAAAATGCAGCTTGGAAAGCCCTACGGGGGCAAATATTCCTTGAAGCAAGTGAAATATTCCTTAGATTGCTTAAAGGTGAGATTATTTCCAGCGACCAGATTCGCAAAACGGTTTTGACACGAAATAATTTCCGCAGTGATGAAGATTGGCTAACAGTACAAGAAGCATACCTGACTGCTAATGAAGGGCAAAATGTTGATTCGATCACTATACCAAACCGTTACAATTTCGAAGAAATATCAATCATACCCAAACAATGGAGCCGTAAAAGATTACAGCTTGTAGCAGGAACCCACGACCCAAAAGCACAACAATTTGTCAACACGATCTTACCTGTCAGAGTGTTCAATCTCTCGATTACCTCATCAGATATTATCGATGCTACACATGATAGAATGGCTGAACATTACCACCCTGAAGGCGGCAAATGGGAAAGAGGTTACATGCCTAGGACCAGTTTCGTATTCATCAATGATGAACCTGGTTTAACTGATGAACAAAAGAGCGAGGCAGCAAATATTGAAGCTAAACAAGCACTGCAAGCTTACTGGAATGCATTAGAGGGTACAATCGACCCCGACAAGGTTTCAAAGGCAGCAAATAATGCTTTAATCGGTAATCCTTTAGAGGTAGCTAAACAGATCGCCGCTAGATTTCACCCTCAAGATACCATAATGGCGTGGTTTGATTTCTTCAATCATGATTCGGATCGAGTTTGTCGAAATATGACAGCATACATGACAAAGGTAGTCCCGCTAGTTGAGGAGATGTTGGGGGTAAAAGAATGAGTGACAAAGGAATGCCATCCGCCGTCCGGAAAGGCAAACCCGGTAGTTCAATGTATCCTGAATCATCACTTGGTGAAACTGTCGAAGGAATTTCTACCGGTCGAGAAGTGGATTGGGAGCCGTTGGTAGATTATCGACGGAACGGTGTATCTGAAACTACAATCCATGGTGCAATTGCTTGGGCGCACGGCGATAAAGTGATACATTCGTTTGGTGGCAATGTATTATGTTATGGCCGTTCAATGATGAAGCCGTTTATGCTGAAGGCATTCACTGATGAATTGCAAGATGCTACTTGGGAGCAAAAAGCAATTTCAGTTGCCTCACACAATGGTGATACTGAACACGTAGCCACGGCACAATCACTGCTTTCCGAGGAGGAATGGCCGCTGATGCTTACACCCTTAGATGTCCCACTGATACAATTTGGCAGACAGGTTCGTCGTCCAAGAAGATGGTACCATACCTGCTCAGGAGAGCATTCTGCCATTCTTCATGGCTGCAGAAAAAAAGGCTGGAATCGAGCTGGTTATACATTACCTAGTCACCAGGTATTCAAAGCCTACATGGAACAATTAAGAACCTATCTTGGCGAAGATTGGAATCCATTAAGAATTGCCAAAGATGGTTGTGGGTTACCAACGGTATCTAACACGGTTGCTGAACTTGCCCAGATTTATGCAGGTTTAGTCAGAGATAAAGACGATGACTGGATTTGGGAAGCAATGGTTAGAAATCCAGACCTTGTAGGTGGGTTCAACAGATTAGATTCAACTATACTGAAAGCTGGGGAGGGGAAAGTAATTGCCAAAGAAGGCGCTGATGGATTACTCGGCCTAGCGATTGAGCACCCAGATTACCCAAAGGGATTAGGAGTTGTAATCAAGATAGCCCACGGATGGAACTCTCAAGCAACCTGGTATGTAGCCAGAGCGGTATTAGGGGTTTTAGGCATTGATTTACGAAACCCTTACCCTCTTCACAGACAGAAAGCGTTCATTGTCCCGGGTATCGTACCGTCAAAATACTTAGATTCACTAACCAAAATCAATACTTGGGATGAATGGGATCCCGACAAAGATAGATGGACATATGATATTGAGGTGTAACGTTGCAAATCAATAATTTCATCGGTGGAAAATTTGTGCCCCCGTTGAATGGCAATTATCTCGACAATCATAATCCAGCAACCGGCGAAATTACCTCGAAGATTGCCGACTCTTCCNGAGAAGATGTAGAATTGGCCGTTATGGCAGCACAAAATGCACTTCATCACTGGGCGAGTTTTTCGACACATGAGCGCATAGATTGGCTCAGGAAAATTGCCAAGGCCTTAGAATTACGTAAAGATGAGATAGCTAGCGTTGAAAGTATTGACACCGGAAAACCAATTGGTTTAGCAAAGCGGGTAGACGCAGCACGCAGCGTCAGTAACTTCGAATTCTTTGCCGACCACGCTGAGAATTTAATTGATAAAGAATACAGAATGGCTGATGCAACAAACTACGTGAGTAGAAAACCTGTTGGAATTGTAGGGCTCATCACACCTTGGAATTTACCACTGTACCTGTTAACATGGAAGATTGCCCCTGCGTTGGTAATGGGTAATACCATCGTGGCCAAACCAAGTGAGTTAACCCCTCTTACTGCTAACTTGCTGGGTGAGGTTCTTGTATCCATAAGATTCCCTCCCGGTGTCATCAATGTTGTTCACGGACTAGGTCCAAATGCGGGCCAAGCAATTCTAGAACATCCACAAATCAAAGCAATCTCATTTACTGGTGGCACATCTACCGGCAGGATAGTTGCAGAGATTGCAGCACCAAAGTTCAAGAAACTTTCTTTGGAATTGGGGGGCAAAAATGCAACAATCATTCTTGATGATGCTGATTTGACAATTGCCGCAAAGGGTGCTGCAAGAGCCGCATTTACCAATTCTGGACAAGTGTGTTTATGCGGTTCTAGGATCCTAATTGANAGCAAGATATATGACGAATTTATGCCACTTTTCATCAATGAAGTAGAAGCAATGAAGGTGGGCAACCCCAGTGCAGAAGATACCGAGATAGGCTCTGTAATCTCACTTGCTCACATGGAAAAGGTGCTGTCTTACATCGACCTTGCCAAACAGGAAGGAGGTAAAGTGGCAACCGGTGGTAGAAGATTGAATCTACCAGAACCAAATTCCTATGGCGCTTTTATCAGCCCAACGGTTGTAGAGGGCTTGCGTATTGATTCTAGGTGTGCTACCGAGGAAATTTTTGGGCCTTTTGCATCAGTTCATAGATTTACTGACGACAATGAAGCAGTGCGCATGGCGAATATTACGGAATATGGCTTAGCAGGATCGATTTGGACATCAGATTTAACACGCGGGAAATCAGTGGCAGAGAAAATTGACAGTGGAGTTTTATGGGTCAACACATGGCTACATAGAGACCTAAGAACTCCATTTGGTGGACTTAAAAATTCTGGCATTGGCAGAGAAGGAGGGGATTGGTCACTGAATTTCTTCTCTGAGTTAACTAACATCTGTGTAAAAGATGACTGAACATATGTTGATAAGTAAACTAACGATAATACGCCTATGACCGACTCCGGAACTTTGCCACTGTTTGTTTTACCAATGGTGCTGGTTCCTGGGGAAATTCAAAGTCTTCGTATCTTCGAGCCACGTTATCGGCAAATGCTCGATGATTGCATACTTGATGACAAACCATTTGGCATGGTAATGAGTGATCCACTGGTATCCCACAATGGTTGGAGTGGCCCGCGCGCCTTCGGTTGTGAAGCTGANATTATANCCCATGAAACCATAGGAAGTAATCATTTTATCGAATTTGTTGGTCGAAGAAGATTCAAAATTGATCGAGTGATTGATCCAGCATTACCCCCATTCGAAGATGAATCAATGGCAGATTTGATTCCCGATATCGGCATTCTACCTGACTTAGAAACGATACTCGAACGAATTCCAGACGACGCAGAACATTCTAAGTTGTACTTGGCTGCCGAAGTAACATTTTTCGACGATGAGCATGAACTATCAGCATTCCAACAAGCCGAACTAAAATCAACTCTGAACGGGATTCTAAGCAAGATAGGTGGCATATTGCAAATTAAAAAAGACGCTTTGGATGACTGGATAGAAGACAGAACCGAGATGGTAATCGACAATAGCGCATCGTCTATGTTTGCAGTCGCAGCGTTAACCGTCAGCGACCCAGAATACAAATATCAGTTGTTATCATGCACCGACCTAAAAGAAGTGTTTCTACAGTTGACTAGATTCTTGGCAGAAATGGACGTCTAGATTAATTCAGATTGATAGTGACCTTCAAAACTCAAAAGCCAGTGGTATCACCATGTCCGTTCACGGTCAAGCCAAGAAGGTCACCACTCATACATTACAAGAAATGAAACGTGCGGGTGAAAAAATAACCATGCTAACTGCATATGATTACTCATTAGCCAAGCTGGTTGATAATGGTGGAGTCGATGTCATTCTTGTTGGTGATTCGGCTTCCAATGTGATGGCTGGACAAGTAACAACGGTTCCAATGACTCTCGACCACATGATATACCATGCACAGTGTGTAAAACGGGCGGTTGACCGTGCATTAATTGTTGTCGATATGCCATTTGGAACATACCAAGGAAATTCTGCAATCGCGTTAGAGTCAGCAATCAGAATCATGAAAGAAGCTGAAGGTCATGCTGTCAAATTAGAAGGTGGAGCCGAAATTGTTGAATCGATTAAACGAATCTTAACGGCTGGAATTCCAGTAATGGGGCATCTTGGATTAACCCCTCAATCTATATACAAATTTGGCACCTACACCGTAAGAGCGAAAGAAGATGATGAGGCAGCGAAACTAATTGAAGATGCAAAAATACTGGAAGAGGCTGGATGTTTTGCCATAGTTTTGGAGAAAATACCAAGAGAGTTAGCGAAGAAAGTTAGTGAAGCGATTACTATTCCAACCATTGGCATTGGGGCAGGACCAGATTGTGATGGACAAGTATTGGTTTTGCATGACTTGCTTGGCATAACAATGGATTTTTCGCCGCGATTCCTGAGAAGATATCTGAATCTTGCTAACTCAATTGATGGTGCAATAAAACAATACTGTCAGGATGTCAGAACTGGTGACTTTCCCAACGATTCGGAAAGTTACACCTCATAATCCGATACTGTATACCAACAAGGCTCCAGAAAAAGAACCGATGTTTACAGCAAATGCATGCCAAACTCCGTATCTAAAAGGCGGTAATTGATATCTGCCCCAAGAGGTCGAAATCCACACCCAGATTAGCAAAGCACCGTAACCCCCACAAAACAATGCTCCCCAGCCAGAAAACCAAACTGTGAAAAAAATCAAACCTGGTAATGCAAGTCCCAAAGTGTATTCATGCCACCTTTTTGCATCATCTCTTACAAGTATGAAATAAAGTAGCGGCGAGAGAATGAGCGAGGTTAAAATAGCACCTTGAGGTGGAGAAGGCCAACTATATTCTGGGGTAATGTATTGTTGGAAAAATATGCCAACAGCCATACCAAAAATGGCTGGAGCAAGAATATGCCTAAATCCAGTATCAAAATCTAAGCCTGTGACACGGTCTAATTTTGAATCATTGGATGAGCTGACATAGGCTGCATCCAGTGGCTTATCCTCGTCCATAAATCATCCAAGCATTGCTGGTGCTTGAGGCTTAGGGCTATGAAATTCTATCCGCTTATGATATAGGCAACTTAGTTATCGGTTGATTCATGGCGCAAGGCGAGATTGTTGCTGGCTGTCTAGCACCCCACCCCCCGCACTTAGTTTATGCAGAAAACCCCGAGCAAAATGAACCAGTTGCTGAAGGTGGTTGGGAACAACTAAGATGGGGTTATGAACGACTGAGAGAGTCATTAAGTGAAATTGAATATGATACTATTGTAATTTTATCGCCTCATTGGCAAACCTATATTGGTACACATTTCCTAGGTTTGGAGAATTTTCAAAGTCTCTCAGTAGACCCTATTTTCCCCAACCTATTCAGATACCACTACGATATGAATGTCGATGTCGAACTCGCTCAACAAATACACAATAAAGCGCAAGATTCCGGTCTATCGGTTAAGATGATGACTAATCCTGATTTTAGAGTTGATTATGGGACAATTACCACTGGCCACATGTTTAGGCCCCAGTGGGACAAACCTCTGGTAGTGATTTCAAGTAACAGATCAAGAGCATACTACTCTGTTGAAGTGATGCAGGAGATGATGATGGAACTCGGCCGAGTAACTCGTGAAGCGATATTAGAAAGTGGTAAAAAAGTCGTCGTTCTAGCCAGTAATTCACTATCTCATCGACATTTTACAACCGAATCCGAAATTCCAGAAGATATGAGTAAGGAGCACATCACTAGCCATGCAATGCACTTATGGGATATGCGAATTATCGATTACATGAAATCCGGCCAATGCCAAAGAATCATTGATGAGATGCCAGAATTTACTGAACAAGCCATAGCAGAGACAGATGGAGGAGCATTCACTTGGTTACTTTCTACATTAGAAGTGCCAAACTATCCCGCAATTCTTCATGGCTATGGAACAATTATTGGCACTGGAAATGCCATAGTTGAATGGCCGGTTTACAAGCATAAAGAGGCATCGTTATGAAAAAAGGTGAGATAGTAGAATCTTTTGTTGTACCTGTACATCCTCATACAGTTCTAGCCCCACAACAAAATGAAGGTTGGAACAGGTTGAGGCAAGCCTATGATGAGGCAGCTAAAATCATCAAAGATTCTGGTGCAGATTTACTGATTATTTACTCAACAACCTGGCCCAGTATCATTGGCCATCAACTGATTTCTGATCCTAATCCCAGATGGGTAATGGTTGACCATGACTTTCATGATCTCGGTACAATTAATTATTCTTTCAATATTGACGCAAATTTTTCTGAATTGTGGAACGCAGAAAATAAAGTTCGAGGTTTGCAGAGCAGGTGCGTAAATTATCACGGATTCCCAATCGATGTTGGCTCAGTGGTCGCACTAACATTACTAAACCCGGGTAACAAAATCCCCGCCGTAATCGTCTCTTCCAATGTTTATGCAGATCGTAGTGAAACTACTGTTCTAGCCAAAGCGTGTCGAGAAATAGTGACGGAAACTGGCCGCAAAGCAGTTGCTATAGCCGCCATGTCGCTGTCAAATCGTATGTTCACCGAACCCATAGCTCCTGACGATGATAAAATTCATTCCTTGAAAGATGATGAATGGAATCGAAAGATTTTGGAATTCTTAGGCGAGGGTAGGCTCGAGGATGTGGGCCAATTATCAAGAACTATACAACAGCAGATTCGAGTCCAAAAGGTGGTCAACTTCAAGCCTATGTGGTGGCTATCTGCAATGAATGAAAATCGCAACAATTTAACAGGCAGAGTCCTTGCTTACGAAGCCGTTCATGGTGCCGGTTGTGCAGTAGTAAATCTCAACCCAGCAGCCTCGGGTTTTGGTGAAAAAGAATATGATGAGGATAATGTTGAGGTTTATTCCGGTGAACGAGACGTATTAGATTCAACAAATACACCACCTAAACCAAATCAAACTGCAGAGGGGCCAGCCTTGTGGGAACCAACCAAAGCGGAGGGTTCGGTTAACACAGATGCTGCTCCCAAACCGGTTGGTGCTTATCCGCACGCTCGCAGAGTTGGAGATTTACTATACTTGTCAGGTGTTGGGCCACGACAACCGGGAACTAACGAAATACCCGGAGGTCCAATTCATGACCAAGAAGGAAATCCGCTAAATTATGATATCAAAGCTCAGACTCAAGCGGTTGTTGACAATATTGCGCGAATCCTTGAAGAAGCCGGCTCATCAATCGATAAGGTGCTCGATGTGACATCTTTTCTGGTTGATATGGATCGGGATTTTCAAGGTTACAATGAGGTATGGGCTGAAACATTGGGTAAGGTAGGCCCAACAAGAACCACACTCGCAATTAGAGCCCTGCCGACTCCAATAGCAGTTGAGATGAAGGTCATCGCTGGCATTTGATGATAGATTTTTGAAAACATAAAGCAGGTTTTGTTAGGAATCAATAATTACTTTATTCATTTACCGACAAATAACTGTAATTTATTTACTGTGATGCAGTGTATAACATTAGACAGGGGACTATATAATGGATGTCAAAGCTACAACCGATAAATTACTGAAAGGTGATTTCGCTGGCGTTGTGACAGAAGTAAAATCAACAATCAAACGGTCATTAACCCTAGTTGGCTTAATCATTGTAACCATTGCAGCAAGTATCGGTTCAGGATTGTTTGTTCTTCCATCATTTGCCGCATCAGTTATGGGACCCGGTATATGGCTTGCTTTCTTATTGGCAGGTCTAGTTTTCTTACCAGGCACGCTATCTAAGTCAGAATTAGCTTCTGCTATGCCAGAAAATGGTGGCGCATATGTGTATCTTGAGCGCTCATTTGGTCCGTTGATTGGCACCATAAGTGGATTGGGTTTATGGGCTTCTTTCTTGCTAAAATCAGCCTTTGCCTTGATTGGGTTTTCCGCTTATATGTACGCTGTTACGAATTACCTTGACATTGAAACGAACAAGACTTTTGTAATCATGTCTGCGCTGGCATTAATTACTATCCTAAATATACTTGGCATCAAGAAAGTCAAAGCGTTTCAGACACCTATTCTCGCACTAACCACGATACTGATACTGGTGATATGTGTTATGCAATTATTCGATGCAAGTTTTGACTTCTCTAGACCTATTGATGGTGCATTTGATGTCTCCAAGAATGACCCGTTACTGCTTGCTGAGGCAGCAGCTTTGGTATTCGTTGCTTATGCTGGAATATACAAAGCCGGCGCTCTCGGTGGAGAAATCAAGGAACCGGAGAAGAATCTGCCATCTGGAATGTTAGTATCTCTACTTCTTATTACCATACTGTATGTTGTTGTGACATTCATCATGATGGGTTCCATTGAAGGGGAGTGGTGGCTAACCTCTAATGGCGCACCTAGAGAAGATCCGATTTTCGCCTTTGTTGATGCAGTCGCCTCAACTGAAATTGGCATTACAATGGCGTTACTGGCGTTCCTGACGATGATTTCTGGTGCACTTTCTGGTCTACTTGCCGCATCGAGGTTTCTGTTTGCTATGGCCAAAGATTGTCTCATACCTGAAAAATTAAGCGATACTAGCGAAAAATTTGGTACGCCGCAGTGGTCGATAATTTTGACAGGGGTTGCCATGGGTGTCTGTATTCTAACATTACCTGTCAAGGATGTTGCCAAGTTGGCATCCGGTTTTCAAATCATGGTGATTGTTGCGCTAAATGCCTGTGTGATTGTTCTGAGGAGAGGAAACTCCAAGCATGAGTGGTACAAACCAACTTTCAAGTCACCATTATTCCCATTCATTCAAATCTTTGGCATAATCACTGGCATGACTTTGATTTACTTAATGGGTAATAAAGCCGTAATTGGCGCCGTCGCTGCGCTGATACTTGGCTTTTCAACGTACAAAATATATGGCGAAAAAAATTACCTTAACAGTCGTAGTAATTCCAAAGATTAACAACAAATAGATTAAGCCATTCTACTCCAAGAACCATCAGCACCAACATTCCAGTACTGGATGTCACCGCTCACATCAACATACCACCCGCTGGCTCCTTGCTGGCCAGGAACTATTGCTTGCATTACACCCAGCCTTCCTGCTTCGGTTGAAAGACGGGTTATTTCACCTGGCGCAAGTGAGGGTTTGTTGACAACTGGCTGTGCGTTTTGAACTGGTTGTGCGTTTTGAACTGGCTGTGCGTTTTGAACTGGTTGTGCATTTTGAACTGGTTGTGCGTTTTGAACTGGTTGTGCAACAACCTGATTGTTTAATGATTGAGGGGGGGGGTCAGAAATTATCTCCTCGTCCTCACCCTCATCCTCATCATATTCATCTTCGTCAAACCATTCTGCATCATCTGACTCATAATTTGCTCTACGAACTAAAACAACCATTGTAGCAAGGATAAGACCGAGTAATATTGCCGCAATAGACATAGCAGTATTTGTCGACCCGATTGCACCACCAAGAAACACAGATTCAACATCGAAAAAAGCTTGCGTAAGCAAACCATTCCAGGTAATGCTGCAGGAACGATCAAGTCCTGAATTTGTTACGTCTAATTCCCAAGTGTCCAAAACTATGTGTTTATCAGAACCAGAGGTACAACTAATTGTGGTATTTTCTGGCTCAACAGACACTTTGTTGTTATTGACATCAACTCCATAGACCCTCAGCAGTGCTTTGTCACCTTGTTTATAATCCCTATTTTCAATCTCTCCGAATAGTTGAACTGCTTCGCCCGGTTCAACCACAAGTCCGATAGTGTGTCGCGCATCGTCTTGGAAGAAGGTTAGGCCATATTCTCCTGCCACATTACCAACAAAAGTCCAATACCCTCTACCGGCAATGGATGGAACTAATTCACCAATTGTTGAGTTAAGATTGGTAAATATTGTTTCAGCAGGAGCAATATTGCCCCTCGAATCAGAAATTTCAATGAATATATCATATTCGACACCTGATTCAACAGTAAATCCTGAGTCTTGACTGGTAATTATCTGTCTTGCTTCACCTGCAGAGACCGTTAGTGATACCACAGAAAATACTCCTGCCGCATTAGCTTGTATTTCATGGCTACCAATTGATGTTGGTATCCAATTGTAATCAAGCAAGGACATTGTCAATGTTTGATCTTCACCATCAATAGTCCAATTGACTAAAATATCATCTAATTGGTTCCCGTACGAATCAAAGAACCTGGGATTCAAATCAAATGGTTGATCTATAGGTATTTTCTCACCTTGCCCATTTAATTCGATCTTAGCGAGTTCACCGAAATCGACTTGTTCAAGTTTTTGGGTTTCAAACATTATACCTGAAGATTCATCAAACCAACTACCTTTGAGACCGTAAGGACCGATAGCCTCAGGGATTAGCGTGTAATAGTCTCCTTGCTCTTGAAGGGCAGTTTCATTACCTATCAATACCTCAATAGTTCCATTAACACTCCAAGTGTTACCCGCTAAATCATATGCTTGGAAAACAACTGCTGACTGTTGGCCAACCGTGAGTTTTTGCGGCGATATTTGGATTTTAGTATCAATTGCGGAACCGTGAGTAACAGTTACTGATGCGGTTGAAATTATCCCTGAGTCATCCAAAGTAATTGTGTGAGAACCCATTGTCATCGGCGTCCAATATACCTTACCATCATCTTGGCTTAGAGTTCCTGAACTAACAGTGAAATTAGTTATTGGTAGAGTAATTAGCCCCGAAAAACCCAAGTTATCCGTACGATAAGATGCTAGTTCATACATTTCGCCGGCGATGAATAACTCTTCGTTGGGAATTATCGCTAGAGAAGATGCTGTCGCATCTGCAGGGACTACCTTGACTACACCTGAACCGGAAATCGGCCCTGCTGAAACTGAAATATTCCATGTCCCGGGGTGTGAGGGATAATAATATCCGGTATTATTTACGCTCCCATTTTCGACAGACCAAAGTTGCTCACCCGCAAGACTTGATTCCATTGAGTACCCATTTTGATCTACTAACACTGGATTTACTTGAAGTGCAGCCCCACTTCTAACCATGATATTTTCTTCAAAGATGAATTGATACGGTGCTCCAGCAACAACTTCAACTGTTGTTGTAGCCTCCATTTGATATAATCTCGCAGTCAATTCATAGAAACCGATGTCGAGGGGAAGCCATAGTGGGTTACCTTGTCCAAAATATTCTCCATTAATACTCCAAGCCGCTTGGTCTGTAGGATTTGGATTACCTCTGGCATCAAGAAGGTTGGCCGTGAGTAGATTATTTTGCAGAACCTGTCCTGTCGAAACCGAGATGTCAATCGATTGACCGATACCCGGAATAACAGTGATATTAAATTCATCTGTTAGGTTGGTGTATCTCGCTTGGATTGTAATGTTTCCAGAGTTCCATGGATAGAATGTCCCATCATCGGTTATTGTTCCATTATTCGACGACCAAATAATATTCCCAGCAACTTCCTTGTTTGCCGAATCATATAATTTAGCAGAGAATGTGACAACCTCATCTGCAGTTATGCTGCTAGTCGGTGGTATTATCTGGATTTTTACTGCAGCACTACTAAATTTAACATTGGCCTTCCTCTCCAATTCATCTGCTTCAATATTGATGGATATTGTACTGAATAGCATCAGCGTAATAACGCAGACAGGCAATAATTTCCTCAACACTGGCTCACATCCAATTAATCAGTCCATTCAACCCAATCAACAGTATTCACTTCTCGATAATACCAAACTCCATCTGCGGTTTGGCCCCATTCAGTCCCATCATCTTCTACTCGATAATCTGCTATCCAACTTGTATCCTCTGCCTCTGTTTCTGTGATTTGCTCTGTTTCACTTTCTGCCGTCTCTTGAACAACTGGCTCTGGTTCAGGAGCGGGCGGTTGAGTTGGTGGTGTGGCCACAGTTGGGGCTTGTGAAATCCTTGGTTGAGAGAAGTCTTTAGCCACTGGCACATCTGTTGTATCTTGATAATAATCATCATCTTCATCATCATCATAATAGTCATCGTCGCCTCGAAGTAATCTTACAACGAATATTAACAACGCCACCACTATCAACCCGATCAGGCCTGCACCGACATAATATAGCGGGCCGCCTGCAGCAAAGAACCCGGCAAGGTTACCCTCGACATTGTAGGTGAATGTTTCACTAACATCAGAACCAATTTCTATGGTTGCGAAATGTTGTCCAGTATCTAAAGTGGATAGTTCCCAGACTCCATTTCCAAGATATTCGACATCTCCACTATCTGTTGTTTCAATCCTTGCTGAACTCGGGACGGGTATTTTATTCCAATATTGATCGTATGCTTCAAGTTCTATTCTAATGGTTTCCAACTGTTCTACCTCAGTATTACTAATATTGCTCTTAATATTCTTAACGATTCCAAGTGAAAATACTTCAACATAAACCGACTCAGAAATTGACAAATATTCAGCAGTAATCGTGTAATTACCAGCAGATCTACCATTAAATCGATAGTATCCATCATCTGAGGTCTCATTAATATTGTATGAGGGGCCATCATTTTCTAACCAAACTACTGGTTGAGGGAATTCATTTGCATCTGAGTCAATTCCCGTAACTAATAAGTCAACGAAATCTCCTGCATTCTGTGTTGTGACAGTCTGTTGTAATGTTAACTGAACTGGAATACCGTGGCTAACAGATACATCAAATTCTGCTGATAAATTAAACCCTTTTTGATTAATCAAATACGTTAAAATCTGCCAATCACCCACCAAAGTAGCCTGCCAGACGTATGCGTTTTGGAACATGGCTTCTGATATATCTGTGATCTCTCCAGTTGCCACATTCTCTAATAACCAAGTTGGTTGGTTATTCGAAACTTCATTACCATCACCATCATAGGTGGTAAAACTAAATTGAATAAAATCATCTGAGGTGATTTCATATGATTCTAATTCATTATAACTCAGTCCATTACTATCAACAGAATCTACGGCAAATATTTCGATGTTACCAACCGAAACAGATACGCTAAATGTCGCGGAAATTAGTGTCGTTAACTCAGTGTGTTCAACATAGATTGTATACGGTGTTGTAGATGCCATTGTTGGTGAAAAAGTGACGTCTTGGGAGTAGGTACTACTCAGGACTGAATTATCATTGAAGTCTGGGTGGGAAAATGACCAGTTACCATCGACAATCCATTGATTACCATTAGCATCCAAGGCAAGTATTGAGGCAGTGATGTCATCATCAGCAGTTATTGAGAACATTTGGTTATTGGCTAAGCCGTCATCGACAAAAATATTGAGTTGATTAATAACCCCTCTAAGAACAAATACCGAGATTGTATCTGAATAACCCTCATAATTTGCTGTAATAGTCTTGGTACCTTGCAATTTTGGATGCCAAATAGCTGTTGAACCAGGGCTTAATTCCCCATCTGCCAATGAGCTCCAATTATCAAGGGGAAGGGTGACAGCCAATCGATTTCCACGAACGTCTATCCTGGTTGTATTAAGATAAAGAATCTCATCCGCAGTAATAGATGTGTTTGAACTAGTAAGTTCGAATCCACTAATTGCCCCATGAGTAACATCGACATGGGTACTTGCAACTATATTAAATTCAGATGTGAAATTGAGTTGCCATTGACCAACTAAATCACCAACATAAGCGCCAATTAGTACTTGGGATGCTGGTGGTGATGAATGAGGTGTTGGTGTTTCAACTTGGGAAAACTCACCGTTGGGCGAACTAAATGTGTAGGATCCTACGTCATCAAACCAAACTGCGTTGTTAAATTGGTCGTAAGCAGAACCAAGCAGATCACAACTTGTGCCCGCCTGTAAGACGTCATCGCATCCTGAAAGGACAACTGTGGTCGGAGAGCCTGGCAAGACATTTATCTGAAGATTTTCTTGAAGGCTACTTGATGCCCCGGCCCATTCGGCAGTTATTGTGTGAATTCCGACAGAGTAAGGTGAGAATAATCCGCTAGAATCTACAGTCCCATTACTTGAACTGAAGGATATTACTTCGCTAACAACTACATTGCCGTACTGATCTGTTGCATAGGCAAATACTTGAGCGGTTTCATCTGCAGAGATTTCCAAATAGTCAACATTCTGTGTTTGACTATATGATGCGAAGAGTTGTACAGGCGTCCCTGGTTCAATTTCCAGAGTATATTCAGTACAAATAACTCCATAACATCCCGTAATTACCTGTGTCCCTGAGCTTGTTGGCGACATACTCGCTGTAGTTTGACCAGCTGAGGCAATTGTCCCAGAGGTAGTAGACCATTCTATATCGGCAGCATTTTGAAAGTCGCCTAGAACAATTTGGCCTATCGAATCATATGCGTCAATATTGAATAAATATGTGCCATCTGAGTCAAATGAGGTACTCTGTGTTGATATGTTCAAACTGGATATATTCGTGTGAGTTAGGCTCCAATCAGGCCTTAATTTCTCGTCAATATGATCACTTGAAAAAACAGATACATACCCATCAAAATTACTACCGGCACTAATTGGTGTGCCCCTGATTAGGAAGGTAAGAACATCACCAATTGAGTCTACATCTTGAGCAATCTCAAAGGATAAAACCTGATCTAGTGAGCTGTAATACCTAACATCCAAAGGTTGTGCGACATAATCTATTCCCGGTTGTAGCCCGGGACTACTGCCCATATTATCCCAAGTTAGAGAGGTCTCATCCCAGCCAGTATTTAGCAGTTCATGAACGGTGAATTCAACCTGATATGCGCCACCCGTTAGATCCCATGTCTCAACGTTTAAGTTTAAGTCAATTGAGTGGATTGTTTGTGTACTACTATCAAGTGGTAATTGACCGGTATCAAAGGAAATTATCGCCGCACATACAGAGCTTGGAGCGCTTTGACAACCGCCACCAATTTCAAGAGTACCTGAACTACCGAAATTCGCCCCAGAATTTGCATCTGTTATCCATGTATCCCTAGTATTCGGATAATCAAGGTCAGTAACTTCACTGGAATCGGTAAAATTGTACGAGTAAGTCCCATCATAATTGTAAGTGTGAACTGGATCCCCAATTGCAAACACCTGTTTGATAGACTGTGGACCTGGTATCGAATTATTGTATCCCTGCACCCACCATTCATAATACTCACCTTTGTTCAAATCAGTAGTTGTGTAAGTGCTACCTGAAAACCCTGAGTCAAACAATGAGTTGTATATGGTAAGTCCTAATTGCGACTTCAAATAAAGCTTGTATGACGTTGCTGATGGAAGATTTGTCCAACTAAGTTCGACCGAATCGATTATTTCAACCGGTAGCGTGCTGGTGTTGTAAAGTATCAAACCATCTGCGGGTGATATCAAACTTGGCTGGTTAGGAGGGGTGTTTGAGTTGAAATTGTCAAGATATGTCAGATTGATTCTGGGTTTTATCCCGATAAAGCTCTCCGAAGAGTGGAATTCGACAAAATTTGTTGACCCTGAGGCTACCGATAACTTGAATGAAATAGTGTCGTTGTTAGTGAAGAAATTGGTTTGCCCTAGACTTAGTAAATCCCAAGTCACGATTCCAGAACTAACAGATGTCAAGGTTGTACGAGATAATTCCGAATTAGAACAACTAGGGGATGAGGAGTGGGTGATTAAACTTTCATCGAAAGAATCACATGCAAAAGCTGAGATTGTCATCGAAGATTGTGAAATCAAATTGGAGTCTATTTCTAATTCAAAATCCATAGAAATTGGAGTGGCTGTAGGTATGAAGTGAATTTCAGATAGATCGTATTCAAAATAAGCTTCGAGTAAATCTCCAGTTATGGGATTTGTACCAACACCGACTGATGGTGAATTACCAAAGTTTTGACCACTATTAGATTCGGTTGATGAATCCTCAACAGTTGGCACATCTCCCGTGGCTTCGAACACAGATCCGCGCGAAAGTTCCACAGTATAATTTCCAAAACCATCATTCATCGCCTGAGTAGTTGGCACTCTATATTGGTACATAGGAGAATAATGGCCAATCCTATGACCTTGGTCAACCCTCACTCGCCAGTATTGCCACTGGTCATTAGCATCTGCTTCAATGCTATCAGCATCGGTATAATTGAATAAATTAAGAGTCGGATTCCAACTATAATTATCTATGTTAGCAGTATTTTCAATGCAAGTTAACCATCTCACATTACTGCCGTGACAGAGATTTATCTTAGTATAATTTGACACAGGCGGAGATACCTCAAAGTTCACATACTCTCTACTTGACAATAATGGCGAAGATTCATTCCACAATATTGAGCCGTTTGAAGGGCTAATTGGCGATATTGATGGGGGTATCCAAGGCTGTACTGTCTGGTATTCGATGACTAACTTTGGACGTAGATTGATGACGGAATTTTCGCTATCCGCAAATAAATAATTACCATCAACTGCTCCGTTGATTGAATTTACTAGTTCTGGTTGGAGCAAAATGTTGGCAGAATCCGAGTTAGAGTTGATTGATAATTGTAGAATTCTCGTTACATCCCAAGTAAATTCTCCCAAAGAATTCACCAGAACCATCGAGTCCGGTAGGTCTGAATCTGCTCCTCTTAGAGCTCCGCTAGAAAGCCACGCCTGACCACTGCTAGCATCATCCCATGTGGAAGTTTCATCCCAATCAGTCAACAACCTTGAAGCCGATATATCGACACTTCCAAAGCCACTTACTGCAGTTAATTTCAATTCTGCGCTAGTTATTTCATACACATTTGGTAGATTAAGGCTTGCCAAATTGAAACTTACTATTGATGTTGAAGAAGAAAGATTGGAGATTAACAAAGGACTCTTGCCAATACTGAGTCCTGCTAAATTATTGCTTTGGGATGGAGCCCCTTCATCAAGATAGGTGTCCGTTGTTACTGAAGGATAATTTGTCAAGGGATGCATACTTCCATCCTGAATAATTAAACTTGCAGTAGTAGGGGACAATTCCTGTCCCATTTGAACCGGAATGTAGTATGTTGAGGGATTGCTTCTTTTACCATACATACCCAACTCTATTGGTTGAATTAACCAATCTATCTCTGTGTTGAAATTTATATCCTGATTTGGAGTGAATGATAACGCCGCTAAATCGAACAGATGTGGATCTTCGCTTGAATCAAACATTAATTCACCTTCCATATCATTGGCAGGATCTAATACGAAGAATATTCTCCACGTATCTGGTGTAACTGAACTACCTTGAGGCATAGACCAGGTAAAAGTTGGTCTGGTCTCAGGAATAACTGCATGGGATGATTGATTGAAATATATCAACCCGTTAACAGGCGACAGGATATTGGGGATATCATTTGCAATACTCCTCTGACCCTCGACCCAAGTGAAATTTATTTTTGGTTGAAAATCGACATTATCGGAAGAATAAAATTTCGCAACATTGCCNAATTGACTAGTATCGCTATAGATCATCAAAGATATCGAAGTTTTACCTTGAGCAATAGCATTCTGAGCAATCTCGGTAATATCCCAATGGTTGGTTCCAGATTGCGACATGATTATGTCATATGGGCGTGAAATGTCGCTGCCGATACCTCTGCCGCCGAGTTGGTTCCAGTTATTGGTGGAATTATATTGAATATTGTTGACACTGTCGTCCCAGGGGACTAATACCTCTCGAACCGCAAGACGTATGCTAGACGAGAATGCCGAATAATGTTCCATTGAAAAAGTAGCCGATGAAACCGTAGCATTTTCTGGCTGCATATTTGATGTGATTGGTATCGATATCAAAATTGAGGAATTTGTACCGTCAGCCAATCTTCCTACATCGAGTAATACTTGTGAGGCATCATAACTGCTTGATACTGAATTACTATCTGTGATGGATACATCGACAAAATTAGGTAGATTTTCGTTATCAAATGCACTTCCTTGATAATATTCGGTGGTGAATGAGGTAGTCGAAATCGGATTATATTTGAAATCAGGCTGGTAGAACGAAGATTCTTGCGACCAATCGCCTAATTGATAACTGCTCGATAGACCTCTTACCCTCCAATGCCAGCGTTTTCCAACATCTAAGGGGCTTTCCAGCTCGTAAACAGAATTTAGTAGATCAAATCCTCCATCATTCCAAGATGAAACTGACCGCTTATCCACAGAATTAAATGAATCGGTAGAATCTATTTCTAATGCCCAACCAATTATTGGCATTTGGTTGTTATCTACCCAAGACAAGTTTGTTACAGATGTTGATTCAAGCGTGGAATTATTCTGGTANATCCATTCTCCGTTGGATGGACTCAAAACGTTCGGTGCTAAGGGCTTTTGATTTGAACCCAATGTGAAAATAATTTCTAATTGCGGTTGGAGTTGAGGAACTGGGTCTAGCGGTGAATGAAATTCTGCATTAGAAGATGTCGATGCACTCGGCATTAATTCAAACAAGAAACCTACACCTTTGCCATCTCTCATCGAGTTCTGTACCGCACTTGTTGTATTCAGTCCGCTACAGCAGTTTGAGTCCACAGTGAAATTAGTCAGAAAACTAATCCGGTCAGCATTACCTGATGCGCCAGGTGAATCCCAGGGCACACCACTCGATGATTCAAGCCATGTTACTTCTTTCTCGTTCCAATCACTATCGGTTAGTTCCCAGACGCCAATATCAAATGGGCTTCCTTGGATTGAAGATGTTGATACGTTTAGCTCAGATGAGATAACCGCATACCCTGGTGGGAGTTGATAATTTTGTAAACCGACACCCAACAATGTTCTAAATGAATTACCAACAATCATCGAAGAAAGACCATAATAGTTGGTGCTTGGATTATTTGAACTAATTGAACCAAATTTTAAAGCAGTCCCGGAATCTAAGTCCGAGTCCAAAGTATTGTTTATCAAAAACCGGAAGACATCTCCTCCTAACCATTCGGATTCCAGCGTTGATATGAAAAATGCTGAATAATTCCATTGCCCAACCCTGTCATCTGAATCTACCAGTTTGACTCTCCAGTAATACCCATTCCCTTTTGTCAGCTGGTCTGCAGTAGAGAACGTGTAATTTTGAGAAGTAGTGCCAGAAACTGGGGCATTGTCTCTGCTATCATAATCAAAGAAAATTTCACGATACAACTCGTCCTTGGATAATTGCAGGATATAGTCCATAGCGTTACCGTTAGCAGACTGCCATTCTAGTGTCGGCGTTGTATCCCCCGTTATATTATCGTCAATAATATCCCAAACCGGTTCCATGTCTGTTGGTTGTACAACCTCAACGTTTGGTGAGGTTGTATTATTTGTCCAGGAATAAGTTATGCTTAGCCTTGGAGGATCAACAAGAGAACCTTGATAATTTGTCGACGCAAATTGAATCTCCTCTAAAAATGATGGAGTTGCTTCCCCCGGAACGGTACCAGTAAGTGAGAAACTAAGCGGAGAATCATCAGAATTATCTAGACTTCCTTGGATTGAATTTTGCAGATCAAAATTAAAAACATTAGATACCGCATTAGAATCAATACCTGTAACTTCAGATGCCCCTATCTGGTCAAGGCCGCCATCGCGCCATAGTTGACCCACTTTACCATAATTCCAGGTTGCTTCAGCCTCTGACCATAGGTTGTGCTCAATCGGGTGCAAAGAAAGGGATGGGCCTGAGGAGGTAACGGTAATCCGTTGTAACTCTAATGATCCATAATTGATGGTCGCATTAGAATGTATTCCAAGTAAATTAAGATTCAGCTTAAGTAGACTTAGTTTATTCTGGTTTACATCATTAGCGATATACAAAAATTGGTCTTGACCGTGCCCCTGTATTGCAGAGGAATCGATGAATGTATCTTCAATAAGAGCATGACCAGCCAGGTTGAATTCACTTTGATTCAAATTGATTGTTGCGGTACCATCATTATTATTTACCACGTTATAGTTTGGCAGTAAGAAGTATCCGTTCGCCCAGTTTGATATCATTGAAGTATTGTCAACAGACCTCACCCGGTAATTAATTACTGAACCCAGAGGAAATGATTCCGATGCTGGGATTTGATATGAACCGCCTGAGCGATTAAAAATAAATTGATTATTAGTCGTCGAGTAGACCCATTGCAAGTCTGCGGTATTCCTAAAATCACTGGATAGNGAGAATTGAATTTGCACATCTGAACCAATCAAATTTTCAAATGAGATTTCGGGGGTTGTGTCCGGTGTCATAATGAAATCATCTTTCATTAACGGTAAACCGTTTGACGCAAAGTTTTGTTCTACAAAACCACCATCGCCATGAGTTCCCTGAGAGTGTGAGATGATTAATTCAGGATGATATGATACTGTTGCATTGTTAGATTTTGCACAATTTAACTGCCCGCCTAAAGCCGATAAAACGAGATCAAATTTGTTCCTGCCTAAATCAAGACTAGTTTGTACTTGTTTTGTTACGTTGAGTTCAAATGTGTGAATCATTGAGGTAACCAGGGTATTTTGTGATGGTAAATCCCACTCACTCCTGTCGATTTCTCCATTGATTCCCGCTACCTGCCAGGATATTTCATCGGTAATTTCGTTCCATGTAACGTCCGAGGCGGCAAAATTAGCATATATTATTGCGGCATAAATTATTGGAACCTGTCCAATTACCTCTTGGTTAACGACCTCACAAGTCAAACTTAGGCTGGCACTCAGTATCAGATCGCTTGAAGAGCTCAAATTATTTGAAAACCGATACAACGCTCGGTACTCATTGCCATTAGTGTCAATTCCAACCGCATTTTCAGACGCACCGCCAAAATTGGAATTCGGGAATTGCGAGGATATGTGAAGTTCACTGTTGGCAGAATAAGAGTATGTTGAATAAGAATTGTTCCGATCTTGCAATTCTATTTGGTAGTTATTTTTGGCAACTAGTACTTCGCTAAAAATGAACAAAAAAACAAGGAAAACTGCAGTTAGTGCTCGACGTTTTTCGGACGCGTACGGCATGGGACTCAAGCCTGTGACAGAGTCTCCTTTTACTGTTTTTTCCCTTGGTTGTTTTTAGATTATCAATAACATCCAGTTTTTAATTCAAAAATGTTGTCAATTCAATCATAATGTTGAAGGGCGTTCGGCAACTTCAGTAACCTATGAGCGAGTTGTGGGTCGAGAAGCATAGACCCCGCTCTGTCAGCGAGATTAGAGGGCAGCCTGCTGTAGTCCAACGTTTGGCTATTTATGCAGAAAAAAAGCAGTTCCCTCATCTCCTATTTGCTGGACCGCCAGGTACCGGGAAAACCACAGCAGCAATGGCACTTACTAAGGATGTTTTTGGAGACAAATACAGGGAAAATCTACTTGAAATGAATGCTTCTGATGAGAGAAAACTAGAAAGTATCAGAACAAAAGTCAAACAATTTGCTCGAACTAGTCCTTATGGTGGAGCGGCGTTCAAAATTATTTTTCTCGATGAAGCTGATGCGCTTACTAATGACGCCCAAGGTGCCTTGAGGAGAATCATGGAACAATATGCAGAGACATGTAGATTTATCTTGTCTTGCAATTACTCTTCGAAGATAATTGAACCAATACAATCACGTTGTGCGGTATTTAGATTCAGACCATTAGCTGATTCTGATGTTAATCTACAAGTACACCATGTTGCCAAGTTAGAGAAAGTAAATCTCGATGATGCGGCGGCTGAAGCATTGACTAGAATTAGCCAAGGNGATTTACGGAAAGCCCTTACTGCATTGCAAGTCTCTGCCGCACTAAGCAGTAATGTCACGCGTGAGTTAATCTATGAAACTTCGGCAACAGCACCACCAGAAAGTTTACACCAATATCTCAAAGCTTGCCGGGATGATGGTTTCCATGCTGCTAGGAGAAGACTTCGAGAATTATTAGATAAGTATGGATTAGCAGGAACTGATTTTGTTAACCAACTTCACAGGGAGTTGTATTCGGCTGATTTTTTGAGCGAGGAATCAAAACTTGATTTGACAGAATGGATGGCAGAAGTCGATTACCGATTGGTTGAAGGTGGGGGCGAACAAATCCAGTTAGACGCATTAACGGCTAGATTGGTTTCAAATCTTAAACAATGATCACTTTAACTTTTACATCACCCGTTAGGAAAATAGACTATTACCACAAACCATTGATGGTGACTGATGGGAACTAAGAACATAGTAAATGCTCTTTGCTGGACACCTCTTGCCACACCGATTAGAGCCTTTCGCAAGCAAAAAATTAATCGTATCGCAAGAGAAAATTATGATAAAAGAAAAATCGATAATCTAATTCAGCAAATTGTTGTAAATCACGGGGATTTATTATCCTAATTAGGTGGATTCTACTGCTTCAACAATTACTAGTTTCCATCGGTAGATACGATTGTTCTCCCACGGATCACCGGCTTCGGTGATAGAAACCAAGATGTCATGACTACCTACTGCCAAATCAGAACCAAGATTGATGGCAAACGGTTGGTCTTTGCTGTGCGGAACTAGATTGGGTGCAGATGAATTATCAGTTTTAGTAGCATTAGCGATTCGGTCTGAATTATTTGCCCAAAAATATTCATCACTGGCAAGTTCTGTAACTGCTGATTGATGGGTTAACTCAACAGTCACCTCGGCGCCATCGGAATTAACGTTGTCTGCCAGAGCGAACAACAGCCATATTTCACCCTCGAGTCTGCCGTTATTTTCAACCTCCCACTCAACAATTCCATCCTTACTAGAGTCTTCGTTAAACAGCAGGATATCGTCGTTGTCGGTGGCAATTGCCCAATGACTGGCAAGTTTAGGAGCAACAATATCTCCCATTGGAGGGTTTACTAATAAAAATGACATCGCTAAGAATGTGAACGTGTGAAGAAAACCTGCTTTGAACCAGGTCCCCTTTGTGTAAAATTCCTGAAAGGATTTGGGCATCACCATTCGATGTACTTGTGGAATCAAGATTATTGCACTTAAGGGCATCAAGTAAAGGATATCCGACTTTTCAGGCGAGGTATTTGGCATCAATACATAGCGCATCATCAAAGAAACGACTATGGAAAAACCAATCACCAGCCACATTGAAGCGGTGTCTGCCTTTTCTTTGCTAACGTGCTTGGCCGGGTCAAACGGCTCGATTCCTAGGCTTGGGCCGCTTCTTCGAACCTTTCTATCCTCGCTTGCTGCACCAGCACGCTGTTTGCGTTCCGCAGCTGCTGCAGCCATGGCGGTTTGAAGGTCGACCATAACCCCGCGTAAGACTGGAAGTGCATGAATGCTACGGAAGAAGGGCCGCAATTTTAAACATTGATTTTATTACTGTCATCCGCATTATTCAAAGAGTGTAGCCTTCACGACAGACTAAGCCGGGGTGGCGTAGTTGGTAGCGCGTCGGACTCATAGGGCAGCCTTCAAGGCATTCGTATGACGTGCAACCCTTGCGGTGTCTGAGACATCCGAAGGTCGCGGGTTCAAGCCCCGCTCCCGGCACCATAACCATAATTCTACAACATATGGTGCGTGAGCTAGAGTGCTATTATTACAAACAAACTTCACACATCTAGCGATATGTTCACTACGCGCTCCCGGCACCACGGTCACTATTACCCATCATCTAGTAGGTAACTTAGAGGGTTCTGAAAATTGGTGCTGGTCACAGTATAAGCGATTGGTTAAAAGTCTACATCCAAATCATATGCATCATGAATTCACCTTTATCTTACCTCACCGTATATAGAGAGGCTTATAATCGGCCTTTGTTCCCTTTGGTGCGCACAACATTTGTTGATCGAGGGCATGGATATGACAAAATTGCTAACAATGGAAAGAATAGAACGCCATTATGAAACCCCGGCTGGTGTAGTCAAAGCATTAGATGGGGTAACTATAGATATCTATGAAGGTGAACGAGTGGTTCTACTCGGGCCATCTGGTTCAGGTAAAACAACACTGCTGAATTGCTTTTCAGCACTAGATAGTCCGACAGGTGGAAGTTACACATTTATGGGCAGTGAAGTTCCGAGGAATCACTCTGAACAAATGACTTCATTTAGAAGAGAACACATTGGATATGTCTTCCAATTTTTCAATTTATTACAAGACCTAACGGTATTGGAGAATATTCTTTTAATCCAAGAATTGGCTGGCAATAAGGATTCACAACGAGCTAAAGAATTACTAAAATTAGTTGGCCTAGAAGCCGAGGTTAACAGATTTCCTGGTGAAATTAGCGGTGGCCAACAACAAAGGGTTGCAATCGCTAGAAGCATTGCAAAACGACCAAATCTACTGCTTGGAGATGAGTTGACTGGNAACCTAGACACCGAAACCTCAAACAAAGTCATGACTGCCTTAGTGAAGGCTTGCAAGCAAGAAAACATCACTGCAGTGTTTGTCACCCATGATGAAGGCTTAGTACAGTATGCAACAAGAGTTATTCGAATCGATAGTGGCAAAATAGTTTCAGATGAACAAGTTAATTCGAATTAAAAAAAACCCGGGGACAAGATATGTCTGGACTACTAAACAAACGACTTGCTCGCAGCCTGTGGCGCACGAAATTACGGTTGCTCGCCGTTATTTTCATGGTATCGGTTGGTGTTTTCGCTGGATTAACCTTTGGAGGTTATTCTCACAACCTGAGTGGCATGTATGACACAATGCATGACGATAATGATACGGGAGCAAATCTTGCAGATTTATGGATTGATAATCACAGTACTACTTGGAGTGCTGATGAAGTCACAAATTTCTGCACCAATTTAGCCGCTAATTGGGAGTATGATAGTTTTGGCTTAGATTCTTGCGAGGGCAGAAATATAGTCCCCGGTGCGATGTTTCACAACAACAGCGGAGATGAAAAAATAATCAATTCTCTGTGGCATGGTATATCACCTGATGCCAATTCAAATCGAATTTGGATGCCAAAAGGGCATTCAGACGGTCGCTTAGCGGAAACTGCCGATGAGATAGTTATCGATGCTCACGTTGTCGAGCCACTTGGACTAGAAATTGGTGATGTAATCACAATTGGTGCCGGTGCATCAAGTGCAGAATTTACTATCGTAGGCTATGGTTACCACCCAGTACACATCTTCATGGCACCAGAGGGCTCATTGTTTCCGCCTGAGGCTGGTGAATACGTAGTTGGCTACCTCAGTGATCTTGGAATGGCTAGGCTAACGGGTAACGAAATCGGTGCCAGCAATACTATTTTACTCGATGTAGAAGGNACACCGTCATTNGACTATCCAGACACCAAAGAATTCGAAGGAGACGAAATTGAATTGGTAAAGTCAATGGTTGACGACTCATTAAATGCTAGCCAACTTGATGCAAGAGTGAGAGATAGGGGTCAAAGTGAGCAGGTCGAAATAATGCGCCAAGATTTAGAGGGATCAAAAAGAATGNCAACCCCATTCACAATAATGATTGCTGCTATTGCATCCATAACAATTATTCTCAGTTTGCAAAGATTGGTGCAAAGCCAAGCCAAGGAAATTGCAGTCTTGAGAACTTTAGGAGTAAAGCGAAAGTCTTTGTTGACAGGCTATCTTTATGCACCGGCAATTATAGGTTTTATTGGTTGTTTGATAGGTTGCCTGATTGGTCCATATGGTATGAATGCGATGTTAGATTTTTATCAAGATATAGTTGGNATTCCAATCATCGAAAGAGAAATCCCGTTTGCACTGTACACAGCGGTTGTAGCACCAACAATGATAGTAGTATTTCTATCTGGGATTTTCCCCGCTTTGAAGGCTAGTAGGCTAGACCCGTTGAGTGTTCTTAGTGGTCAAAATAAAATGAGAGTTGGTTCTAACCTGCTCCGTAGATTAACTTCATGGATGCCAACAACTCTTGGCCTGTCGGTACGTTCCAGTGTTAGAAGGCCAATTCGTTTGACCATGACATTCTTCGCAGTAGGAATTTCTTTGATGCTGTTTGGTTCAATCCAAATGATGTCTGCTGGTATCGAGAATACCTTGGTCGGCGGCATTGAAGATAACCAAAGTTGGGATGCTCAAGTTTATGTTATATCTGACGGTGAATATCCTGTGCTGGATTGGGCAGAAAACAATAGTGCAGCAGCGGAACTATTGATTGAAATGCCGATTGGTTCGGTTACAGATTCCGCAGGTATTGAGCGAATGTTCACCGTAATTGGACTTGATAGTTATGATCGCGGTATGCGTTCCGTAAATTTGCTCGATGGAGATAAACCATCTCCGCAGAATAACCTACCACAAGTCTTGATGGACGAAGGATCATTGGTGTTCTTAGGGTGGAAAGTAAATGAAATTCAGACTATTGAAGTTAACAATATTGACCAAGAAGTTGAGATAGTCGGCTCGACGAGAGGAGACTTTGCTAGAACCATGTATTTCTTGAGGGAAGATCTAAGCGCAATAATTGGCATTAATGCTACTTCAGTATATCTTGACTTGCCCGAGGGAGTTGAAGTTAATACTGAATTAGGTGAAATATCGGTAGGCGTAGTTGAACGGCAAAGCTTGCTTGACGGCATTGAAAGCCTAATCGAGCAACAAACCCAAATTTTCCAAGCAATAATGTATCTTGGCCTATTGTTTACCATTGCAGTTATGCTCAATACAATGATCATGAACGTTGCTGAGCGAGATTTTGAACTAGCAACCTTGCGGGTTCTTGGTGCTTCGACCAAACGCCTAGGAACAATGTTATTGTTCGAGAGCCTGCTAATTGGAATAATCGGCGGCATTGTTGGTGTTGTTTTCGCTTACGGCGGCGCAATTGGCCTAGCCGCTTCTTTCTCTTCCTGGCAATTCTATGTGCCAGTTGTTATCGTGCCAAGTGTTGCTTACCAACTGATGGGTGGAGTTATCATTATTGCCATTGCAATGACGCCGATTGGCATCTTTAGATTACGCCGCATGGACTTGGTTGAAAAGGTCAAAGACCTATCTCAATGAAGCGAACTCTTGATGTGCCGCCAATTCATGGCAACATCATGGTCGATATCCCTGATATTGGACATAGAGTCCAAATCGAAGTCAACGGCCACAACGGAAAAACTACCCATGAGGGGGTAATTCTGCATCCAGCCGCTTCTAACCATGTTACCATAAAATTAGTCAATGGATACAATGCTAGTTACTCCATAGATGAAGTCATATCGATTGAGGTCATTGGAAAGATTCCAGAAACATTAAGCAATGACACCATTGAAGTGCCATTTGATGACCAACTTCCCAGAGTCAGAATCATTCACACTGGTGGCACTATAGCGTCTAAAGTTGATTACAAAACCGGAGCAGTAGTGGCTAAATTTGAGCCTGAGGAACTTGTTGCTGCAATCCCAGAACTTGCTGAAATCGCCAATATTGATGCTGTCAAGTTAGGCAATATGTTCAGTGACGACATCAGGTGTCAACACTGGAACAAAATTATCGATGCAACCAAACAAGCCTTTGATGATGGATGTGAAGGCGTAGTAATTACTCATGGAACAGATACATTACACATCACTTCTGCTGCAATGTGTTTTGCCTGGTCTGGAGAAGGTAAAGCACCGCCGGGTAGAATTGTTTTGGTAGGCTCTCAAAGATCTTCTGACCGAGGTTCTTCTGACGCAACTGAGAATCTAATCTCTGCAGTATTTTGGGCCGCTAATGGCCCTGTACCTAAAGCAATTAGAGGCGATGCCGCAGTCGTAGTAATGCACACATCAAGTCATGATGGTACTTGCTCTATTCAACCCGGCACCGGAGTAAGAAAATTGCATTCAACTAGGAGAGATGCGTTTAGGAATGTCAATAGCCAACCATTAGCATATGTCAGAATTGATGCACAAAAACCGATGATAGTAATGGATAGTGTGTATCAAAAGGAACATCAATCAAGTGACGCAGAAATCAACAATTCGCCAAGAAAGTACTCGGAAAATGTTCGAATTGCTCAGTTTATTGCTGGACCTTACCTTCATGAAGATGAAATTGAAGCAGTTATTGCCAACGGCCCCCAAGCCATTGTAATTCACGGCACAGGACTAGGGCACCTACCCATCGATGACCCAGGCAAAGACGCCCCGGAAAATACCAAAGTTTGGCGTGCGCTAACTCGCTGTGTAAATCGTAATATTCCGGTCGTAATTACTTCACAGTGCGTTCATGGACCAGTTGACATGAATGTTTATTCCAAGGGAAGAAAGCAACAAGATATGGGTCTATTGGGACATGGTAGTGTCACTACTCCTGATTCTACAATAGTCAAAATTCACTATGCATTATCAAACAACAAAGATGTAGCAAAAATACTCAGCCAAAATCTGTGCGGAGAAAATATTAATGTTCTGAGCAGGTGATCATAATGGCAAATAAATCCAATCAAAAACTCGAAGAATTACGTCACAAACGTGATCAAGCAAGAATAGGCGGCGGACTGAAAAAACAAGAAGCGATTAGAAAAACTGGTCGGGGCACTGCTAGAGACCGAATTGCCATGCTACTCGATGATGATTCATTCATTGAGATTGATTCATTTGTCACCCACAGAACCGTTGACCACAACATGTTTCTTCACACAACTCTTGGTGATGGAGTAGTCGCTGGCCATGGTACCATTGATGGACGCAGAGTTTACTGTTTTGCTCAGGATTTTAGTGTTCATGGTGGCAGCATGGGCGAGACGCACGCCAAGAAAATCGCCAAGATTGTTGAGATGGCAGAACGTGCCAAGGTACCAATTATTGGCATGTGGGATGGTGGAGGTCAAAGAGCGCATGATGGTGTTTCCGGTCTAGCCGGGACTGGGGAATTACTCGACAGACTAGTTCAGTGTAGTGGTAGAATACCAATAGTCAGCCTCGTGCTTGGTCCCGTAGTAGGAGTTTCTTCTCTGGCTGCAAGTTTGGCAGACTTCACAATTCTCGGTGAGGAACATGGACAATTATTCTTATCTTCACCCCTAGAAACCCCAGAGGTTGTTCAAGGTGAAATTGATGCAGCTGGGCTTGGTGGGGCAAGTTTACACGCATCACGTTCGGGGATTGCTTGTTTAATCGCCGATGACGACGAAGATGCTTGTGAAATGGCCGCCGAAATTCTAGGTTTCTTACCAGACCACAATGCAGCAATTGCCCCTTTTGTTGAAACTACAGATCCTAAAGATCGACTCAACCCTAACCTCGAGACACTCATTCCAAACAACCCAAACCGACCATATGACATGGTTAAAGTGGTCGAAGAGATTGTTGATGATGGTCATTTTATGGAATTATTCGAATCTTATGCCGACAATATCATCATCGGCTTTGCTAGACTTGGCGGCAGAACTGTAGGCGTGATTGGTAACCAACCAAAGGTTCTAGCTGGCTGTTTGGATATCGATGCTTCGATTAAAGCTGCTCGCTTCATTAGGACTTGCGATGCTTTCAATATTCCTTTACTAACCTTAGAAGATGTGCCCGGTTTCCTGCCTGGAGTCGTACAAGAATGGGGTGGTATCATTAGACATGGTGCAAAATTACTCTTCGCCTATGCGGAAGCAACGGTTCCAAAGTTGACTTTAGTGACGCGGAAGGCCTACGGCGGCGCTTACCTAGCAATGTCATGCAAGCATTTGCGCAGCGATTATAATATTGCTTGGCCAACTGCTGAATTAGCGGTAATGGGAGCAGAAGGAGCGGTAAACATCATTCACCGAAGAGAAATCAATGCGGCTGAAGAAGCAGAAAAAGAAACCATAAGGTCACAGTTGGTTGATGAATATAAAGCCAAATTTGGAGACCCGTACGTTGCCGCAAGGAATGGTTGGTTGGATGACGTTATCGAGCCAAGCGAATCGCGGATGAGATTAATTCGAGCATTAAACATATTGCGCACAAAACGTGAGTGGAGCCCTCCTAAGAAACACGGTAATATACCCCTTTAATCATTTATTTTGATTAATTCTTGAGAGTAATCCGGTGGGCGATAAATCAACGCCTAACTCTTCTTCTACGGCATCTATTCCTTCATCGCCGGTCAGTTGATTAGGATCAATTGGCTCATTGCGCATGGTTCTTAGAATAATCATTAGAACTAATACCATGATAATCAATCCAAGCACTCCAGCTGCAACTAGAGTGGTGGAAGCAGTAAAGCCATCATCTTCCTCTGTTTTATCTTCAACAACAGTCACTGTAGAATTGAAATCAATTATTGTGTATTCAACCACTTCTGAAGAAAATGCTGAATCCAAGACTGAGACCCTAACTTCTACAATTTCACTACGGTTTACTGGTACTTCCAGCATAGTAACACACTCGTTCGATTTCCCTGAGCCATCAACAATGCAGGATGGCTGCAAATTTGTTTGTGTTACGCCATCAAGAGAAATCTCTAAACTATGCTCAGACGCTCCATCATTATCAAAAACGGACCACGCCAAAGTCGCAGCTGTTTCATCGATTATGTTGACGTTCATTAGAGTCAACACCGGTAAATCAGGAACGCTTGCAACTTCAATATCTAATAATTGCGAAAAGGTAGTCGTTCCATCACTAACATTTAACCACTCAATATTTGAACTCCCAAAAAAATCGTTTGGCGGAGAAATGATGATTTGTGAACCAGAAATGATTGCAAAATTTGCTCCTGTAGACTGAGATTCAATCGACCATGAGAGTGCATCGCCGTCGATATCGTAAGCGAAGTCGGTCAAATTTAGGGAAATTGTTTCGTCTTCAAGCATCGAAATTTCCCACATTGAGATATTGGCCACTACCGGGTCATCGACCGCCGCGACCTGTACCGGAATGTCAAGGTCTACTGGCTCTGTTCGCCCGTCAGTCACTCTAACATGTAAGATTGTGGCACCATTGGCATTTGGAATTGGGGTTAATGTCAGAACTCCACCATAATAAGAGAATTCAACTGGCCCGGCAAATCCATTGGTTTGATCATTTATTGACGCCAATAATGGCTCACCCTCCGGGTCATAAGCATAATCGGTTATGTCGACAGCGACTGATTGCCCATCCTCGATCAATGTTTGCATAACTACGTCATCAGTTTTTACTACAGGGTCATTGTATGGGATTACCACGATCTCTAACATCGTTAAAATTTCATCAACTACTCCAGAACCATCTGCCCGTAGTAATACATCAACCTCGGCACCGGTGATAAATTCATCATTGACAGTATGGGTTACTGTTAACCCACGATAATCACTATCTATCTGAATTGAAAAATTATTGATTTGCCCACCGCTAAGGGTGGCTTCGACAATGAATATCTCTTGACCATCGGGATCAATACCGATTTCACTGGCGAGAATGTAGCCATTGCCTCGCTCGGGAACTTGGATGACTGGAGCAGGTACTGTCAGTGAAATTGTCGTATCTGTACGGAGAAATATATGCTCGATTGTCGACGGAGCACCTTCGACCATTATGGTCATGAATGCTACATGTGCGCCTGGTGCTAAATCCTCAACCTCATAATCGCATTGTAATGTGCCATTTTGATGAACTACACCAACAGTCATGATTAATTTATTGAATCCACACTCGACATCTATCTGCCAATCAGAATCTATTTCGGCAAAACCATCGCCATTTCTCAATGTCCAATTGGTTATCAGCGAAAATGTGTCATATCGACCAAATGCGTTGACGTCGCTTGGTGACTTTGTTAGATTCTCGATTAACAAAAACTCCGCTTCAAACAGGTCTTCCTCTGTGTAAGACTCACTGTCACTAGCGGATGTTGGTGACATTTCTCGATTCAATGCCGGTCTAAATTGATCATGAACTCCCCTGAGGGTCAAATCCAAGTAAGGCAAAATATGAGATATTGCATAATCTATTTGCTCTGATTGGGAAATTGACGCATCCCCATCGCCACGATCATCTCCGAAAAACCCATCATTGATTTCATCTTGAAACTGATAATGGTCTGCACCCAAGACATGCATCCAGTGCCACGCAAGCTGTTCTGTCGCAGTGATAATTGGCAAATTGTCTTGGCCTCTTGCAATTTCATCTACTGTACCAGTCATAAACAGTCCAGTTGAGGGGCTTGCTGGATCAATTTCCCAATCATTTGGCTTGACATTCTGCCAACCATCACCACTGCTCCATCCTGAGAAATCAATTCCAAGGCCAAATAATGAACGCGGAGGCTGGACTTGGCTTGCTAAGTTTGACTCTGGCCAGAATGGGAATACTGAGTATGCCACTGCAGCTCCGGTTCCATGACCTGAAACTCCCCAGTGATTCATATCGATATTACCATATGAAGAGGCAATCAGATTGTTTGAATTATTGCTTTGATTCATCAAACTGACTATTGATTCAAGTAATGCGAATGAATTTTCTACGTTGATAGTTGTATCACTATCAAATCCATTGGTAACCACCACGATGGTTCCTCGTTTTACTATCTCGGAGGCAATAATACCGTAATCGTCGCTACTTTCATCCTCATCTCCAAAGAATACCGTGAATGGAAACGGTCCGTTGCCAGCCATCGCCTCGTCTTCGCCTGCATCCATTGCTGGATAAACAACTCTCACAGATTTGCCATCCGCAGTCAAATCAGCAAAACCAACAGGAAAATCGACTCCAAGATGTTGATTTTTAAATTCCTGAGATTCGTCAGGGTGTGCTAAAGAAGGCGATATAGTTAGTAAACTGGCCATCAAAACGCCAACCAAAATCAAAGCCTTGACCTTCATTAGACCAACCCAAGTAAACCAAATGACTACCTAGTTATATTTTGTAATTGGTGTCTCATGAGTATGAAGCAAGCACTGTTTCTGCAGTGATTAACTTCGAAACCAACAAATCTAGACTTGGTAGTAAATCTTTAACCTGTGGCGCCCATAATTGTCTCCAACATTCTAGATGCTGGGCTGATAGTAACCATCTGCCATCAACTACTTGATCTGTTATTGCCGCAACCCTGTCATCAAATCCCCCATCAATCAAATGATAACTTGCCTTCATCACTAATCCAGTTATTTTAACACCTTCCGGGATCTTGTCTTCGTCGAAGTTTATCATCACATCACATATTTCTTCACTGTCGCAATCAGAGTTAAACCAATCATTATTTGCCAAATCCCTTTTGCCACCAAGATTCAATACCTTGCCACCTAGTTTTTGCCAGGTACGGGCTGTTGAACGTGCTGCTCCACCTCCTCCAGTGATGCCTATTGTGGCGCCGCTTGCGATATCGATGCCAAAATACTCAGCAACCCTTGCCACGCCCGAACCATCGACATTGGTCGACCACCAACCAAATCCATCCCATCGGAGCGCATTGACCGATTGAATTAACGACGAATCGTTAAAATCTACTACAGCAGGTGACTTTAATTGATGCTTTAGTGGAGAGGTTAGGTTGAGCCAAACCTCTTCGGAAAAAGATTTGATCGGCAAATCTATCTTAGTATTGAATGGCAGGTTGTTGTCTGCTTTTATTGGCCGTTCCTTCGCCAAACCATCGATTGATTGGCTTATCTCCGCGGTGGCTTCGAGTACTTTTTCCATCAGTGCCTTATTACGAAACTTACCGAATGGCGTGCCTGTTAAATCCCAATTTACTATTTCTGGGGTGGTCTTAACATACCCCCATGCAAGTGCATCTTGGATGAACTTAGCAGAAATGAGATCCGTTTGTTTTACCTTGAATTTCGGCACTTTTTTAGTTTGACTAGAAACATGTTGGGCGACAATGTTGAGCAAAACAGGCGATAGTGAATGATTTACCGGCTGTCCCGCTACTCCATAAAAGACATCCGCCATGAAAAACCGTCTTTGCCATTGTTTTTGAACTAAACCTTTAGGGAAACTCGGAGCGAAAACCTTTGAAAACCAGTAGCGGGTAGAACATATATGGCAGAAATCGGTTTCATCAGCAACCAGACCGCGGGTAGAGGCGCAATCGCTGCGCTAACTGGCTTATTGGGTCTTTACATGACAGCCGCTATGTGGGTTGAATTTAATGACGCTCTCGGAGTATTCTTCGGCCCAAGTCTAGGGGTGATTGTCGGCACACTGGTATTCCTAATTTATCAAGATCGCAAAAACGTAAGACAATTTTCAGCAAACAAGAACTACAGCAAATCAGAAAGAACAACCCTAGTAAAGGGTGCTGATGGCAGATATGCTCAGGTTGAATCCAACGTAGAAAAGGGTCGAAATCCTGTATTTTTCATCGCCATGCTGTATTTTGCGATAGTGCTAATCAGCGAAATCTCATGGTCTGATTTAATCCTTTGAGGTATTGTCTTGTCAACACTGATGGACATCTTTCTTATGAAAGATAACCTCAATAAAATTGACCAAGATCCAAAAACAGTTTATTGGATCGTACTCGAAAAGTTATCGATTGTTATCTGTCTAATTATCGTTTTTGCTGGTGCATTAGCACTAAGTCTGCCATGGTGGGCTGTTGGAGCAATTCTTGGATTTTCCTTGGGACCTATCGTNTATGGTCATTATTACTTCATTTACATACGCCCAGTGCNAAAAAGACGGGAAGATTGATGAGGCAAGGGTCAGTGTGAAGAGCAGGTGAAGGCATGGGTTTGTTCGGAGATTTCCTAGATTTAATTGGATTGGGTGGCATCACTGGTGTTGATATACTATTTGCAGCCATGGCAATCGTTGGTACATTTTTGTTCATAATTTATTTTCTATTAATTTTAATCGGAGATTTTACTGGCGGATTCTTTGACTTTGAAATGGACGCTGACGGGATTTTCCATCTATTCACCATTCAGGGTTTACTGAGTTTTATCATGATGTTTGGGATTTTTGGTTTGTCGGTCTCACAGGCTGACCAGAACGCTTTTGTCGCCATCATAGCTGGGACAATCGCTGGATCCTTCTCGATGTATATTGTTGGTAAAGTGTTCCAAATGATGGCTAGTCTCGAAAAGGACAATACTGTGGAACACGCTCAAGCAATCGGAGCAAGAGGCACTGTTTACCGAACAATCCACCCCGGAAAAACTGGAGAAGTCCAAGTTGAATATCAGGGCGCCTTGCGAACAGAGTCTGCCGTTGCACAAGATGATACACTGAAACTTGAGACTGGAAAATTCGTTGAGGTCGTTGATGTAATCACTGAAAAAATGATTGTTGTTCCGCTAGATATCAGCAGAAATGACGAATGAATGACCTCAATTTAAACCAACAACGTGGGGTCAAGACTCTTATAGGGGTTTGATTTGGTAGCAGCATGGTCGCAGAAGCACTAGCATTGATTGGTATTGCCCTATTGGTATTCGTCCTATTGGTTACGATTTACGTTGCAACTTCTAGATACAAGCTAGCCCCGTCAGATCAAATTTTAGTTGTGTATGGTAATGTCAAGGATAAAGGGTCAGCCGCCTGTTACCACGGTGGTGGTAAAATTGTCTGGCCTTTAATTCAGCATTTTGCATATCTAGATTTGAAGCCAATGACCATTTCTATCGATCTTGAGCACGCCCTATCACAGCAAAATATCAGAATTAACGTTCCATCCACGTTTACCATCGGTATCTCGACACAGCCGTCAGTCATGCAAAATGCAGCAGAGCGTTTGCTTGGCTTAGGACAAGCCCAAATCGAAGACATGGCCAAGGAAATTATCTTTGGTCAACTGCGTCTAACCGTTGCATCCCTGACCATCGAGCAAATCAACCAAGACAGAGAGGCGTTCTTAGAAAGAGTTTCAACAAATGTAGATACCGAACTGCATAAGATTGGTTTGTACCTTATCAACGTTAACATCACCGATATCACTGATGAGGCCGATTATATCAAGTCTATTGGTGCTAAGGCCGCCGCAGTCGCTATCGCTGACGCAACAGTAGATCGAGCAGAAGCCGCTCGTGATGGTGCTGTAGGAAAAGCTGCTGCTGACAGAGATAGAGAGATTGAAGTCGCCAAGGCGCAGGCTGAGGCTTCTAAGGGTCAAAAAGCCGCTAAAGCAGACGAGCGTGTTTTCGTCCAACAACAAGAAGCTCTGGCCGTTGANGGTGAAAACCTATCCAGTGCATCGATTGCCTCATACAATGCTGACCTTGCTGAAAGAGAAGCAGAAGCTCTACAACGTTCTGAAGTGGCCAAGCGTAAGGCTCAATCCGAAATAGAGCGAGCCCAGTATGAACTTGAGGGTGAGAGACTACGTGCTGCAGAGATTGCTCGTGAGGAAGTATCCAAGCAACAAATCGAGATTGCTGCAGAAGCAGAGGCTGAGCGTCAACGCAGAATTGCTAAGGGTCAAGCAGACGCTATTCTCGCTCGCTACAACGCTGAAGCGGAAGGAACCAGAGCGGTTCTTGAGGCAAAGGCTGCTGGTTATCAATCACTCGTCAAGAGTGCTGGCGGGGATGCCAAGGCTGCCGCTACGCTATTGAT
>FUFK010057231.1_pt1 | contig 42253 bp, 35 predicted proteins | sample 1021851 | NCBI WGS metagenome assembly FUFK01 (sample SAMEA51879418, study PRJEB19060) | metagenome
TTATTAGAAATTGGTTTTTCCGTGTAAACATGCTTGCCAGCCTCTGCAATCTGTTTGGCAATTGAAAAATGCTGTTCATTTGGAACAGTAATTATTACACCTTCAATATCTGGCATTGCCAGAATTTGTTCAAGGCTTCCATATGTATTAATTCCAAATTGTTGTGTGAAAGCATCTCGTTTTTCTTCAGAACGTGAGTGCCCTGCAATAATCTGCAATTTATCTGACTTTTGTGCTGCGTTGGTAAGCACTTTGGCCCACCTGCCTAGTCCTACAATTCCTAATTTTACAGGCGATTGAATATTCATCTAACACTCCAAATTTTTTTCTTTTAAATGTCTTCAAACAATAATATCGTATGACTAGATCAAAGTCTAATTGGATAATCATTTTGTCAAGAAAAAATGAAAACAAAACATCGTTTATCGCTAGAGATGCAGCACCATTAAGAGCACAGGCACATCTGTACCTTAGAGATAAAATTATTCGTGGAGATTATAAACCAGGCGCTCGCATTAAAGAAAGAGAGCTAATTGAAACTTTAGGTGTTTCTCGGACTGTGATACGTGAAGTAATAAGACAACTTGAGACAGAAAAGCTTATCACAGTTGAACCTCAAGTTGGACCAAGAGTTCGTATAATGTCTGCCTCAGAGGCTTATGAGATTTATTTGATACGTGCGACTCTTGAAAAATTGGCTGTTAGTCTTTTTATTGAAAATCAATCCGAAAAAACACTCAAAAAATTAAAAGATAGTTTTTGGCAACTTGAAACCTCATTAAAAAAAGGTTCGCCAGACTTAATCATAAAGCAGAAAAATAAATTCTTTGAAATTATTTATTTATATGCAGGCAATCAAGTTTTATCTGGTCTGATTGACACTCTTACCTGTCAGTCTTGGCGCTGGCGTACTCTTGGGCTCATGCATCCAAATCGGGATCCAAAGCGACAACAACGAAGTCTTAAAAATTTGTCAAATCTTTATCAAGCTATTTTACAAAAAGATATTTCTAAAGCAAAACTAATAATTGATATTGAAGTCAAAGATGCTCAAGATGAAATTCTTCGACTTATAAAAATTGATACAGGAGTTGAATAATGGCCTCTTTCGTTAGTATTCCAGATGAGAACCCGACCAGAATTGATCACGCTGGTTTCTATCGACGCTGGCTATCTATGATAGAGGATATGAAATACCTTCAATCTTATGTCGATCGAGTTTCCGGCACTAATGAGGAAGAATGGGTACCCCTATGGAGAGAAGCTGGAGAGAACTATGAAAGCAAAGGTGATAAACTTGAAACTGAAGGAAAATTTCAAGAAGCTAGAAAATGCTTCCTGCAGGCGCGTACATATTACTCTATTGGCAGGTTTCCTGGTTCCATTTCAGATATGAAAAAATCTATCAGTGACGATTGTAACAGAGCATATAAAAAATCGTGCACTCATTTAGAGCCAAAAGTTCAAGAAATCATAATCGAGCATAAAGGACATGAGATAAAATGTCATTTGCGCGTTCCTAGTCAAAAAAAACAACATGCTGCAGTCCTCATAATGTGTGGAGCTGATATGTTCAAAGAGGACAGAGGATGGGCCGGAGATTTTTGCATTGAAAATGACATGGTTGCTTTGGTGATGGACGCACCTGGTACTGGAGATAATCTGATGCCTTGGAAACCTGAATCCGTCTCAGCATGGATTGCTGCAATAGATTATTTGGCATCACTGCCAAGCGTTGATCCTGAGAGAATTGGTGCATTTGGCATAAGCAGAGGTGGCTATTCCGTTATGCAACTTGCTGGACATTACCCTAAAATGGTGAAAGCTGTTGTAGCATCTGCGGGACATCATTTTGGGTATCAAATGACAGAACAAGAGCTTTTAGATTATGTGGAAGCTAGGTCTAGTCGTTCTCAGTACAAATTTGGACCCAAAAATGGTCCATTAACCTTTCCTGAGTGGAGTGTTGAAAAGGAAAATGANTTATNCANNCAATGGGCGCTTCCAGAACAAGGAGTCCTGGATAACATTACTATGCCTATCTTAATGATAAATGGAAAAAAAGATCACTTGGCTCCGATAGGCAATATTTATTTTATGCTAGAAAACGGCCCTGCACTCGGAAGAGAGGCTAGGATCTATCCAGATGCTGGCCATTGTGCATTTAAATATTTCTCTGATTGGGCCCCTGCATCATTTCGTTGGTTAAAAGAAAAACTTAACAGGCAAACACCTAAAAATAATTAAAAAAATTTATTTAATGAACCATAACAACAAATTCGCCAAGTCGTTCTATGTAAGCTTTCATTTTATCACCTGGCCTGACAGCGCCAACACCTGCCGGAGTGCCAGTTAGAATGATATCGCCAGCTGATAACTCAAAATACTCTGATAATATTGATATCATTTCTGGGACCGACCAAATCATGTCCGAAAGGTCTGCATTCTGGCGAATTTCACCATTTACGTGAAGCGAAATTTTACCTTTCTCTATAACCCCAGTTGTTTCAATTGGGTGTAATTCACTACATGGGGCGGATTGCTCGAATGCTTTACCCACCTCCCATGGCCTGCCCATTTTTTTGGCTTGATGTTGTAAATCTCGTCTAGTCATGTCAAAACCAATACCATATCCAAAAATATGCTGGTTTGCAGAAGAAACAGATATAGAACTCCCACCAGATTTTAATGCTACAATCATCTCGACTTCATGATGAACATCAGAGGACATAGTAGGGTATTTAAAACGCCCATCTAATACTATGTTATCCGGATTTTTCTGAAAAAAGAANGGGGGATCTCTATCTGGGTCATGACCCATTTCACGCGCATGTTCGGCATAATTTCTTCCTATACAATATACCCTTCTAACTGGAAAATTAGATTCACTCCCTGCTACTGGCAAATAAATACTGAGTGGTTTTTTTATTACTAAATTAGTCATTCTATTACCTCACTTTAGGTCTATTTTTTATTTTTACTTAAATGGGGATATTTTTGAGTTAAAAGCGAACCATGATAAAACGTCTTAGTAAAAGCATCCAATGACTTAATCAGTTCGATCCAATTCGAAATGCCTGGAAAATCGTCCCAGAAATGAGACAGGTTGATATCCTCAAGTCTTACAATTACTGGCATGATAGCAATATCTGCATAACTAATATCATTTCCCTGAAACCATGGACCACCTGAATGTTCAATCCACTCATTCATTCTTTGAACTCCTCGCTTCAAACGTGACAAAGCCTCATTCATATCTGTTTCTGAAAATCCTGTTTGTCCCATCTTTAATAAAAATTCTCTTCTTAGAGGCTTTGAGTCCGCTAATGCTTGAAATTCTTCTTCGCTCATACTCTGAAAGTGAGGTAAAAAAGCAAGATTGTAAGATGGAACNCTTATAGCAGGCGTTGGCACNTCATCAATAAAGCGCATCATAGTTCGCATCTCCGCTGCCTTAACAGGATCTGCGGAACGCATAGGAAAAATTTTTGGACAAATATCCTCTAAATACTCAAGTATCACAGCGCTATCTAGTATTATTTTACCGTTATGATCTAAAGCTGGAACTACGCCGTTAGGATTGATATTGAGATATTCTGGCTTAAGCTGGTCACCACTAAATAAATCAAGCAAAACTTCACTAAATCCTAATTTCTTAGTATGCAAAGCAAAACGAACACGCTGACTGCAAGTAGACTGAGGTGCATTATATAATTTAAAATCTGTTTTAACATTGTTATTCATAAGCCATCATCTCTTTATTAAGTAAATCAAGTGTACTTTTTTTTTCAGGCACTANAAAAGTTATTTTACANNTACTAATTCAATCTTATATTTCATTTTGAAATTAATTTTAATTAATCAATTTTTTAAANCAAACAAATAGAAATCTTAAAAACAGACTGTTTATTTTAGGTAAATTAATATATTTTGTCTGTTTCTAGTTTACCTCAAAAAACCATTTGATTGATAGTTAAGGAAAATGAAATGAGTCCAATTATCGCAATTGAAGAACATTATATTACTCACGAAATCAAAAGCTTAATAGACAATTATTCTTCTATGCCAGCGCAAACACATTCTAGATTAAATGACCATTTTGATCTCAGAATTAAAGAAATGGATGAGGCGGGGATTGATATACAAGTGTTATCTCACAATCACCCTGGTGCTCAAATCTTTTCACCTGAAACAGCCGCTGATTTNGCAATGAAACTAAATGATGAATTGGCAACAATCGTATCAAGACATCCCAAAAGATTTGCAGCCTTTGCTAGCCTGCCAATGCAAGNACCTGAAATCGCTGCTTCAGAACTGGAGAGGTGTGTAACGAAAAAGGGAATGTGCGGAGCCATGTTACATGGTATGCTAAAGGGCGAGTTTTTTGACTTACCTAAATATTGGCCTGTTTTTGCCAAAGCAGAAGAGCTCGATGTTCCAATTTATCTTCACCCAGGTGTTCCAGATAAAAGAGTAAGCGATGCTTATTATAAAGATTATACAGATGAATTTANGGTATTCGGAACTGCTGGNTGGGGATTTGGTATCGAGATGTCAACAGCTGCNGTCAGAATGGTTCTATCAGGTATTTTTGAAAAACATCAAAATCTTAAAATTATTTTNGGACACTTAGGCGAAGGGTTACCTTTTTTAATAGATAGAACCCATGAGGGTATAACAACACGTCAGTCCCCAAATAAACGCCAAGTTTCATTTCGTGATACATTTTGCAAACATTTTTATATTACAACAAGTGGAAATTTTTCTGACTCAGCATTACTATGCTCATTAATGGAGATGGGTTCAGATAAGATTTTATTCGCTGTAGACTGGCCCTACAATAATAACAAAGATGCCACAAGCTGGATAAAAAGAACTAAATTGTCACCAGATGATTATCAAAAAATTACTCACTCAAACGCTCAAAAATTACTCAATCTGAATTTTTAAACGGTTCTAAAATTTGACCAGAACATGACCATTGTACAATAAANAGCNAGGCACCTAATGAAATTTATAAAAAATGTTTGAGAGCCTATCATCTTATAGCAGCTACCAATTACTNACCCTGGGTTTTGCGAGCTTNATTATGGGGATGTCACGAGGCGGAATAGGNGGAGGTTTTGGACTAGTAGGCGTCTTATTGGCTGCTCAAATAATGCCCCCGCTGACTGCAGCTGCCTTTTTGCTTCCTATATTAGTAGTAACAGACCCCTTTGCATATTGGTTATACCGNAAACATGTGCTTTGGAGAAGCATGAACATATTGTTAGCTGGCGGCCTAATTGGTATGTTAACAGGCGCCATTACCATTAAGTTAATCACACCTGAAGCTTTGAAAATTTTTATTGGACTATTAGCATTAATTTTAGTTGGTGATGGTTTAATGCGGCATTTTAGAAAAGTTACTGAACCAAGAATATTAGGACCGATTTGGGGTTTATTATCTGGATCTCTTGCAGGTTATTCTAGTTTTCTTATTCATTCTGGACTACCCCCTATTGCCGCCTATTTACTCCCACAAAATATTACAAGACAAGCTTTTCTGGGGACTGTGGCCGTATTTTTTAGCATCTGTAACTTTCTTAAAATTGTTCCCTATTGGTATTTAGGCATTTTTAATTTTGACTTAATAGGTCTTACAAGTCTTTTTATTCCCATTTCATTTGTAGGATTATTTGTNGGAAGAATAATTAATCACTTTCTTACAGACAGAATATTTTTNATTATTGTTTACATAACAATTTTTGCTCTAGGCGTTCGGTTAATCTGGACTGGTGTTTAGTATTTATTATAATGAATTATTTAAATCTTCGGTAATTAGGCTATGGAAATAAAATGACAGATGAAAAAATTAAAGCTGCAAAAGCGCATTGGTCAGGCAGAATGGTTAGCAATGGAATGCCCCTCGCAGATTTTCAAGATGTAACAACACAAACCCAGAAATGGGATGATTGGTGTATAGCTCTCTCAAACCGAGGAGACATTCATGCTGGTCTCGGAAGTGAATCAGAAGAAAGTGGGTTTTTACTAAGCGCGGGTGAACACTATGTGACTGCAGCAATCTGCTATCATTTTGGAAAATTCCTNTTTGTNAACAACCCTATACAGATGAAATCAACACATAAAAAGGCTGTTGATATTTATACAAAAGCGCTCCCTTATTTGAACCCACCAGGCGAACGCGTATCAATTCCCTATAATGGTGGCACACTATACGGAAATTTACGCGCTCCAAACGGTATTAAAACACCTCCAGTTGTCATTTTGATTATGGGTTTGGATAGTGCAAAAGAAGAGATGTTTTACAATGAACANTTATTTTTGGACAGAGGTATGGCAACTCTTACTTTTGACGGACCAGGACAAGGGGAAGCTGAATATGATCTATCCATTTGCCCTGAATATGAAAAACCTGTTCAAGCAGTTATAGAATTTACAAAGACGCGAAAAGATTTAGATGCAAGTAGTATTGGCTTATGGGGGGTTTCAATGGGTGGTTACTATGCTCCTAGGGCAGCTGCCTTCTGCAAAAACCTAAAAGGGTGCATTGCTTTATCTGGTCCATTTGATCTTGCACTTTGCTATGACAGTCTGCCTGAATTAACAAGAACCTGTTTTAATTATCGCTCTGGTNGTGTTGANGAAAAATCAATTCGCGATATAGCAAGCCGCATGACACTNAAGGATGTAGCAGAACAGATAGAATGCCCTCTATTTATTGTGTCTGGTTCATTAGACCGAGTGATACCAAGTGAACATGCATTTATGCTAGAAAAAGCTGCCAAAAATGCGTCAGAAATAAAACATCTTGCTGTTGCAGATGGTGGCCATGTCGTGAATAATAGAGCCTATAAGTACCGTCAAGCTAGNGCTGATTGGATGGCAAAAAAAATGACTGAATAAGTCTNCAATCTTACAAATTTTTTTTAAGATTAGTGTAAATGGGGGCCTCAAAAATGGATTTGTACCATGTTAACTAAGACTGAATTTTCCTTAAAACTAGATGAAGACCTTGAGGATTTGAGGGGGATTAAGGGAAGATGTTTTAGTGATGAGGAATATCAAAAAAGATGGCATAAGGTTCTAACTAATTTAGAGGATACCAAACTAGATAGTCTTATTATTTATGGTGCTGAGCGAGCGGGTTCAGCAATCCCATGGCTCACAGGCTGGCCAGTATCGGCAGAGGCCCTTCTTATAATATCTCTTGATTCGGAGGCTAAACTATTCGTTCAGTATTATAATCATACACCGCAAGCAAAATCCACAGCATACGGTGCTTCTGTTTCCTGGGGTGGGCCAAATACAGCACAAACAATGTTGAACCATCTTAACCAGATAAAAGCTCGAAAGGTTGGTTTAATTGGTAAAATGAGCTTTATAATGATGACTTTGATAACAGAGGCAGGTTATCTTCTTACTCCCCTTGACAGTTGGTACGAAAAAACTCGACTAATCAAGACTAATGCAGAGATTAAATGTTTAAAAATNGGNGCCTATTTTTCTGATCTGGCAGTTAAATCAATTTATGAGAAGATAGAACCCAATATGACGGAGCATGACCTAGTTTCAATTGCAGAAAATAGTTGGTTACAATTAGGAGGTCAGGCACATATTCGTTATTTTATATCAACAAATATGGATAAACCAGATGGGATGGTTCCAAGACAAAATGCTACCAGCAGGGCAATAACAAAAGATGATTTAATTGTTATGGAAATTAGTGGTGCTTTTAGAGGCTATGCAGGACAAGTTCTCAGGTCGATGTCAATGCGCGCTAAACCAGCTAATTGGGTAACCGAATTTCATGAGGTTGCAAATAGTGCCCTAAATTCAATAGCTTCAGTTTTACGGAGTGGTTGCACAATGCAAGAGATACTAGATGCCGCCAGCATTATTGAGGAGAGTGGTCTTACTACATGTGATGACCTTATTCATGGATTTGGTGGTGGATATCTACCGCCAATATTGGGCTCAAAATCAAGACCTGCGGGTGATATTCCAGACATTAANCTGCAGGAGGGCATGGCTATTGTTGTACAGCCTAACATCACGGACTCAACTGGGATGAGAGGTGTGCAAACCGGAGCTTTATTTGCAATATCAAAAGAAGGAGCTTTATGTCTCCAAAAAACACCTGTTGGATTACTAACAGCTAAATCAGGTTTCATCTGATTAGAAAAAAGTAGGGATAATTATCCCCATTTTTTCTAAAAAACTTATGAAATATTAAACTTCAAGCCCAGTTTTTACATCTTTATTCTCAGAAACCAGCTTAATTCCTGCCTGGAGAGCAACCGTCTCGATGAGGGCGCTAAAATCTGCTGCTAGATATCCTTCTGGGTCATCTTTAAGACTTGCTGAGCCAAAATGTGATTGAAGTGCCTCTCTAGTCGCTGCGGTAACAGGCATACTCACCCCCAATTCACGAGCTGCTTGCAATCCTAAATCTAGATCCTTACGCAGGAGGGGCGGAGTAAATGTTGTTGTCCAATCTAAATTGACCAATGCTGGTGTTTTATACTGACTAAAAATAGACCCCATAACAGAATTGTTTATAAATTCAAGAAAAGCGTGTCTGGGAACACCAGCAGCCTGAGCCAGTATGGTAATTTCTGCAAGGTTTTGAATATATACACCTAAAAGCACATTATGCGCTATTTTGCAAAAGCGAGATAACTCTCCCTCACCAACATAAGAAACCCCGCGCATAGCATAACATTCTATAATTTCTCTAACTGTATCAAAGGTATTTTTATCACCTGAAGCTACAGCGGATAACTTGCCTGCCTTGACGCATTTTCCGTTCCCAGAAACTGGGCATGCAAGATACTCTGCCCCTCTATCTATGGCTGTTTGTCTGAATTCAGCTGACTCAGGTGCGCTAATAGAAGAACACTCAACTAGAATTTTTGGAGTATCATCACCCGACATTACACCAACGTCACCAAAATATACTTGTCTCAAATCTTTTCCAGTTGAGACCATGGTGAAGAGTACATCTACATTTGCAAGGTCAGATGGTGCGTCGACTAATGAAGCGCCCACGCTTACCAATGCGTCTGCCTTCGACTTAGTTCTATTCCAAATTTTGACTTGATAACCTGCCTTAATGATCTTCTCAACCATTGGCGCNCCCATACGGCCAAGCCCTATCCAACCAATCACCATATCTTTACTCATCGTACATTTCCTTTCAGTAACAATTTAAGCTTTATTAACGTAAAATAAAAAAATCCAAAAAGCTTTGTAATAGTTTATTTGCAGAAACCTATCCCTCTGAATTATCGATTACTGTGATTTACCTATACCCTGACCCACTGGCAAGATATATCAACTCCAGCATTTTTAATAAGGTTGTAGACAGGACATCTAAGTTCTGTTTCTCTCACTACTTCCTGCAATCGCTGTGCATTTTCATTTGTCTTAACATTAATTTCCAAACGAACAATTTTGAAATGTTGCGTTATTCCCCGCACACCTGACCTACCTCTTATATCAATTTTATATTCAGCGGAAAAAGATAGTTTCTCATACTCAAAATTCATTTCATCTGCAGTACGATTAAATGTAACAGATTCACACGCACAAAGCGCAGATAAAACTCCCTGAAGGGGTGATGGCCCCTCTCCAGTTCCGCCATGTGGTATTGGTTCGTCAAAGGTAATGGTTCCAAACTCACCGCAATCGGCAATAGTTTTCTGCGTTGCAAAATTTTCAGCTGTGACCATTTTTGTTCTTATAATAGGCTCACTCATATTTTTTTCTAATACACTAGTTACCATTTATTTTCCCTTTAGATTAAATAAACATTTTCAAATTAAATATGACCAAAATTTTACATAATGTTGTAATTTTAAATTCCTTTAAAGACGTGAATTTTGTATGTAGTAGGCAATAAAAAAATTTTTTGTTACAACTTTGAAAATAATAATATCTGGTTTACTCAGAGAGTTGCAATTTAATCACTCCCTTGTCAATTGCGTAACAAATGAGAAACTCTCTTTTTCAAATTTTTAATTTTTCAAAAACAAGGGTAGTATCAATAATATTAAATCTTTTTATAAAACAAAAAGATAAATCTAAAAATGAGAAGATTTTTATTTATCAGGAATGCTCAAGTCAAAAACTCTTGCTTTTCTATCAATTTATAAAATTTTGTTGGCTTATAAAAGCCCAACCTTTTTCTGCACTCCTTTCTGCAGAATAAGAAAAAATTGAGTTACTGAAGTCTTTTGCTGAGTAGTTTAATTTTTCAATAACGAACGGGAGTTTNTGTACTGCGGACGTTAGACACTTCAACTTAGAGCACTGATGAAGTGGTAACACAAAACTGAATTTTGTAACATACTATATTCTATTGGCTTTTCAATACCAGATTTTGGCTGAATCAGAATTGCTGTTTGTTAATAATAGCCTTTAGAGCGCATCAAACTATCTGCTCTATTCTGGGCGTTCATAAGGGCTATCCTTTTGCTGACCTTGCCAGAGAGAAAATCATGAATCTCCGTACCAGCTATTGAAATTAAGTTTGATATCTCCGGTATGGGAGGACGAGGCCACATTTTTAGGGTGCCAGTGGTTGCCAAATCATCAATTATCCCAATTACATGGGATATTTTTTGTACCTCTTTATCTTTTGACACACTATTTCGAGGACTAACCAAACTTCCATTTTCAATAAATATCTTGGTTGCCCATGCTGACGAAAATTCCTCAATAGCACTCCATATGTGAGGGACACGTTGAGATAGCACATTTCTGGGTATTGCTAGAGCATATCCTCCAACTGGCGCAATCTGCCGCCCAGCTTTTCCTGCAGGAAGAGGCAAATAAGTTGATTTTCCAAACGCCGGTGACATACTGTCGAACTCAAACATTGGAGACAATAGGGATGCGTTAAAAACCATGCCAACCTCACCATTTGTATAAGCACGAGCGCGCTCAAACCAGGACATATTCAGAATATTTTTTGGAGATAAGTTAATCAACTCTAAAAAAAATTCACAGACATCTCTTGCTGCGTCTGTTCCGAACATTGGTCTAAACTCTTCTCCCTTCGGCCACTCTGCATCAAACCCGGAGTCTAACTGGCGAAGATTAATAATAGGCTGACCAAATGAGCCCATTGAGAATAAAAAACTATGCCCAAGAGGCGTACCTCTCGCTGCATTCCAAGCGATAGCCTTCATTTCAATTGAAGCACGCTGAATAGCATGAGCGGCATCAAGCATTTCTTGGATTGTTTTTGGAAATTTCAGTTCCAAGCTTGAAAAAACATCTGTTCTGCAAATGAGCAGTTCAGGAGTTGTATGGATTGGAATTCCAAATTGCTGGCCTTTGAATCTTGAACTTGCCAACGCCTCTTGATAGAAGTCAGTAGTATCAAAACCTGTCTCATTAATATATTTATCTAAAGGCAAGAAATGCCCTGCATCTGCCATCTCTCCAAACCACGGCAAATCACATGCAATTATGTCATATTTGGATTGCTCTCTCGTGGCATTAATCAGAATTTCTTCTCTTAAGCGGTCAATAGATAATGCCCTATTTTGGATATTCACACCAAACATAATCTCAAAATGTTTTTTAAGTTTAGCTATTGCCATAGAGGTCGGGTCTGCATGTAGCAGAAGGCTGAGACCTTTTTTTAGAGGTAGCTTCTTCATCATAATACTAGGTGGCGGCAAAATATTTCCATCCTGATATGAACTACCAAAAAAGTAATTAATACGATTAGTTGTTTCTTCAGATAACGCAGAATTTACCTTAAAGATATGTTCCATCCGCCTAGATAATTCATGCCATTGAGCAATAAGTTTTTCTGAAGGATGCAAAGAAAAGCTTTTTCCAGTTTCTGTTTTTGGTCTTCTGACTATTAGTTCTAGCTCTTCTATGCGCTCAATAGTTCTCATAGCTGTTCCAAAAGCCATTCCAGAATAACCTACAAGGGACGTTTTGGTAGACATTTTACCTTCGAGATGATTTTTCATCAGCGCAGTTAAAATTCGAAGCTCGCTGAAGCCTGTGCGCAAATTGAAGCATGTCTCAATTTCGTTTTGGAGTTCCTCTAGAAATTCAAGTCTATTAATAAGTGTCTGATTTGCAGCACCGATTGGAAGCAGATCAACCTCTTCATAGGGCTCTTTTTTATCTGAAACACCCACTATTTTCATATTTAATTGGTTTTGGTCTATTCCACGCATCGTAATTCAATTACCATTATGGGCAAACTGATAAAAATGATTTTTTAGTTAGATACCTCAATCCTAAAATTTTTTATGGCTGAGCACCACCCTTCATTTCTTTTTTCAGGCGTTCTCTTCTATTATCTATATCTTTTAATATCTGATATCGCCTCTGTCGTTTCTCAAATATCACCGACCCTGTCTGAAACATAATGACGACTAACAATAAAATTCCAAGATATAATTGAACCATAAATGCCGGAGTTACATTGAAAACAAGCCCAGTATTAAGAAAATTCACAGTTAAAGCACCAATAACAGCACCAACCACTCCGCCTCTTCCACCTAAGATACTTACGCCACCAATGAATGCAGCAACGGTTCCTGCTAACAAAAGGTACTGGAGACCTAATGCCTGAGCGGTACCTGACCTTAACCCTATAATTACACCACCTAGACCAGCACAGAATCCTGAAATAGCAAATACAATAATCATTGGGCGTTTGAGACTTATTCCAGCGGCGAGTGCCTCTTTTCTGGCACCACCAATTGCATAAATTTCTCGGCCATATTTAGTAAAGTTCATGAATAAGCCGACAAGCACAAACATAGCAATCACTGTCAAGCTCGCTGGAGAAAAATACCACAGAACTTTTGTTGTTATAAAATCTGGTATACGAAAATCAGTAAGCATAACCGTTTTTTCTTCAGCAACAAAAAGAGAGATTCCGCGCAGCAACATTAAGGTGCCAACAGTCAAAACTATTGCTCTAATTCTCAAATATGCGATAAAATATCCCTGTATGAGACCAATAATTGTTGAGACTGCAACCGCAATGAGAAGCGCTGTTGGCGCACCTAGTGAGTCGGTAAATCGTACTACAATGACGGCTGCAAGCGCTGCATTTGAGCCAATAGATAGGTCAATTTCTCCGGCGATAATACATAGAGTTAATGCAAGTCCAACCAAACCAAGAACAGCGAACCTTTCCATAATTGCAAAGGTTGTTCTATGAGTCATAAAATAATCGTTCGTGAATGCAAATACACAATAAACAAAAAAAGCGAGAATAATCGCGAACATTAAGTCTGGTTTCTGTTTGATAAATGATAATATTTTCTCAACTGCCATCTTTAATCTTCCTCATGTATTTCTTATAATTATTTATTCTGACCTATAAGTACATTATTACAAAAAAAACTATTCTTCACTTCGGCTACCGCGTCGTAATATAGCGAACACAATAATACTAAAAACAATCATTAATCCGACAGCGAATACCCTTGGGCCACTATTAAATCCATGCAAAACCATCATATTATCAACGGTAGATATAAAAACGGCACCAAGGCTTGAGCGAAGTGTGGAACCAAAGCCGCCCATAATTGAGTTTCCGCCAACCATAACAGTTGCGATAACCATTATCGTCATGTCACCTGAAGAACCAAACTCAGAAGAAAAGTAGTTGACTTGAGCAGACGAAACCTGCGCAGAGAACGCAATCGCAACAAAGGCAGAGCAGACCGAGGCAATAGTACACACTTTTATTGCCATCCAGAAATTCTCATGCCCAGTCGCTCTTCCTGCCGCCCTATTAGCCCCAATTAGATAGACCTGTCTTCCAAAACTTGTTTTTCGCAATAATAACTCCGCACTTATAGCAATCAGGATGAAGGCGACTGTAATGTTAGGAAGTCCGAGGAAAGAGCCCGTTCCAAGCCATTCTGCTCCATGCGGGCGTCGGTAGGAAACTACTAAATTATCACTCCAATAAGCACCTAGACCATACAAAACACCAGCAGCACCCAAAGTTACAACAATAGGATTTCCCCCTATCCCAATTAGTGCTCCCTGAGATATGCCAGCAATAAGTGCAAATACCATTGTAAATAAAAATGATAACTCAAACCCCCACCCGCTAGCCATTCCAGTAGCAAAGGCGATAATGCATAAAGCCGCTGTTTCCTTCATTGATAAGAGAAAGAAATTCCCAGATAAAGTAACGAACGTAAGACCAATTGCCATGATGCCAACCAGGGCCGCATCACGGATAATAGTCTTAAAGTTAAACAAGGTTAGAAAATTTGGAGCGGTTACCATTCCATAAACGAACACAACTATAAAAATAGCAAGAAGCGCAATTGCCAACTTAGAATGCCTCTGAATTAGTTTTTCTAAAATACTAGGTTTTGGCAACTGGTTAATAGGCTCGCTCATTGGGGACATACTAAATTTCTCCTACCTTTCTAACTTGGCAGCGCCAAATGGGTCTGTTATCTGAGTGAGAATATTTTCCGCCGATACCTCTCTATATCCAAGTTCGGACACTTTAAGACCTCGATAAAACGCAATGATTCTTGTTGGCAGATTTGCGATTTCCTGTAGGTCTGTTGAGGCAATTACAATAGCGGTTCCTTTTTTTGCTAGTTTGTGAAGTGTCTGATAGATTTCAGCTCTCGCACCAACATCAACTCCCCTTGTGGGCTCGTTCACTAAAATCACTTTAGGACTTATTGCCAACCATTTTCCAAGTGCAACTTTTTGCTGATTTCCACCAGACAGCACCCCAGCTTCAGATGGCAGTCTGCTGTTATCAATAGTAAATCCTTTGGCTATATCATTTGCAAGGCCATTCTCAGCAGATGGCTGTAAAATACCAAAATTCCCAATTCTTTTTAGCGCAGTAGAGGTAAGATTTTCAATTATTGGTCTTCCCAAAAATAAACCGTCATGTTTTCTATCTTCGGAGCAATAGGCGATCTTTGCTTTGATTGCTTCATTTGGGGTTTTTGGCATAAAGACGTTCCCATCCATTTCAAGACTTCCACCCCTAATTGGATGTGCGCCAGCGATCGCAGATAAAATCTCCCCCGTACCTGACCCAAGTTGGCCTGCCAATCCTAAAATTTCACCAGGGAAAATATCTAAATCAACTGGATCCAGCAAACCGTCCGGCCATAAATCACGAACTTTTAACAAAGGTGTTTTAGAACTAGTTGAAATCCTTTTGGGGAACATATTCTCTAATTCTCTGCCAAGCATTGAGTTAACAAGTTCAGAAACAGACAATCCTTTTGTATTTTTTACCGCTACACTTCTACCATCCCTTAAAATTGTAATACGATCGCAAATTTTAAAAATTTCATCTAATCGGTGGCTAACATAAATTACGGACTTGCCACGTTTAACCAGCCTTTCGACCATTTCTAGAATTCGAATTGAGTCCGTCTCTCCCAAAGCAGCAGTAGGCTCATCTAATATCAAAAGCTGTGGGTCATGCGCAATCAACCTTGCAACCTCAACAAGATGCCTTTCACCAACAGATAACCTTTCAACAGAAGTTGCTGGGTCAATATAATCCAATCCTACCTCTGAGAGGAAAGGCTCAACCAATTTTATAAGCTGTCTTTTTGTTGCTATTTTAGGGACATTATCGCCAACTAATAATACGTTTTCCGCCACTGACATTGTTGGGATAAGCGACAATTCTTGCTGAGCAATTGCAATTCCTGCTCTCTCTGCCATGACTGGTCCGGAAAAACGTACCTGTTTATTAGCGAAGGTCAACTGACCAGTGTACCCAGAGTCAAATCCTCCTATTATTTTAACAAGACTAGATTTTCCAGCACCATTTTCTCCAACCAAACCCATAACTTCACCAGGCATGACACCAAAAGATACTTCTTTCAAGGCATGAATAGCGCCAAATGACCTGGTTATTTTAGAAAGTGATAAAAGTTGTTCTTCCATCAATTATGTCCAATAAATTCATCCGTATGAAATGAATAAATAAGAGAAAGAGGGCTAGCATACCCTCTTCCCCAATGTTCATGCAAGTTTAGTCTGCCCATGCACCTGAACATAATTCTTCTACTGTGTATAATTTACCATCAAAACCACGAAGTGCTGTTGTTTCGATTGTATCTTTTGTAATTGAAGGGTTAGGCGTGAAGTTAATGTAGTTTTCAAGCTTTCCTGTATTTAGATACTCCTCGACCATCTTGATAGCTAGCTGTCCCTCATGCAATGGAGACTGCAAGGTGGTACCGAACTGTTTTCCTTCTTCGATAAGTTGCTTATCTCCGTTACAAACAGTACCCACAGCAATCACATCTTCACCCATTTTATAGCCAGCTTCTTCAAGGGCTTTGATACCACCAGTGAGAATGGCATCATCCATACCATAAACGAAATGGATGCCTTGGTCTTTTAGCTTTGCAATCATTTTAGCAGCGCCTTTATATCCATTAGCTTGGCCAAAACCCTCATCAACATCACCAATAATTGTTAAATCAGAACCAGCAATTGCTTCTTTGAAAGCGTTTATTGACAAATCATAACCACCATATGAATGCGGATATGAGAGTGCCAAAACATTAAACCCCTCCCCGCCGGCCGCCTTTTTTGCCGCCGCTGCTTCGCGCATCATATAGCCTGCATTTCGTGCTCTTAGTCTATCGTCAGGACCAGCATAACCAAAGATGTACTGCTTATCTTGCTCATTTGGTAATTGATTAATTTTTAAAACAGGCACTCCTGTTTTAGCAAGCGCTCGAAGAGAGCCTAAACCGGCGACCGCATCTGATGGCCACCAAATAAATACATCTGGCAATTGACCAGCGGCTAAAACCTGCTGTACCTGTTGATCCTGTTCTGCCTGATTAAACTGGTTTTCATATACCTTTATATCAAATCCTTTTAATTCTGCTGTTGCTTTTATGCCTTTAATAAAGCGACCAATATATGCTTCTCCTGCAGGACCATTAAATGAAACTATTGATCCCTTACTGTGAGAAGCTGAGTGCGCTGGCGAAAACGAAAATAAAGCGACCCCAGCGATAGTCACAAATTTTATAAATAATTTACCAATTGACATATGATACCTCCCGTATTTTGTCATCACATCCTCATCAAAAAAGATAGAGCAATTATTCAAAATTGTGTTGTAAAGAAGTTTAACAAAGAATAGATAATATATCCATTTTGGATATATTATTACCATTTTGGATATATTTTCAATTTAATCGATCAATCGCTTGCGTTTGAGTTAATATAGAATTCTTAGATGGAGCATATTATGAATAAATCACGTTTAGCTGGAAAAAATATTTTAATCACAGGAGGCGCTCAGGGGATGGGGGCTGCGATTGGAGAGAATTATGCAGCCCAAGGAGCAAATGTTTGCTTAGGTGACGTGAATGAATCCGGTGCGCAAGAAGTTGCGAACAGGATTAATTCAGCGGGAAATGGCAAAGCAGTCGCCATAAAAATGGATGTCACCTCACGAGAAGACAACGCAGCTGCAGTGGCCTGCACGGTTAATGCCTTTGGCTCTATAAACGTCTCTGTATTAAATGCTGGTATAAACAAACCCCTAATGTTTTTGGACATAACAGAAGAAAACTGGGATATGATTATGAAAGTTAATGGCCTTGGCGTTCTTCTTGGCATGCAGGAAACTGCAAAACAAATGATAGCTCAAGGCAAAGAAAACGGACCCTACAAAATCATAAATGTGGGATCCATTGCCTCACACTTATCTTTTGACGATATCGTACCATACGCATCTTCAAAACATGCTGTTCTCGCAATGATAAGAGGAGGTTCGAAAGCTTTAGTAGAACATAACATCACAGTCAATGGATATGGTCCTGGCGTTGTAGCAACTGAATTATGGCATCAGCTAGATAAAGATCTGGTTGCAATTGGCAAGTTTGATGAGGAAGGTAAATCGATGGATGAGGTCACGAGGAAAATGATTCTAATGGGGCGTTATTCATACCCAGAAGATATTGTTGGAACAGCATCCTTCCTTGCAAGCGCTGACTCCGATTATATGAACGGGCAACTTATAATGATAGATGGTGGTATGTGTATAGATGGCGGTGGATGCATGCGTTAATGCACATCTTATAGTTGCAATATAAGATAACTCGAAAAATGAAAGCAATATTATTTGCAGGAGGATGGAAAGGTCATTCACCAATAGCATTTAGCAATTGGTGTAAAGAGCTACTCGAAAAAAACAAGTTTGAGGTCGAAGTATATGAGACGTTGGCACCTCTTGAAAACCCGGACAAATTGGAAGATGTTGAGTTGATTGTGCCGATTTGGTCAAGTGCTCGTTCTTCTCATCAAGCTGAATTTGGTAATATGACTAAATTGCAAGAGGATGGCCTTATTAGGCTTATTGCTAATGGCTGTGGTCTGGCAGGGTGGCATGGACATATGGGTGATGCATTTAGGGATAGACCCACCTATCACTTTCTAATCGGCGGTCAATTTGTTGCCCACCCTCCGGGTTGGCCTGATAATCAAGATCCAACAGCTGATTTTGTGCATTATGATGTTACTATTTGCAAGCCAGATGATCCTATCACATACGGTATTAGAAGTTTTAAACTGCATAGTGAGCAATATTACATGCTAGTAGACCCATCAAACGAAGTACTAGCAACCACCACCTTCTCAGGAGAGCACCACTGGTGGATTGAAGGGACCGTAATGCCTATCGCTTGGAAACGCCGCTGGGATAAGGGGCGTATTTTTTATTGCTCAATCGGACATTTGTTAGACGATCTCAAACATCCTAGTGTTACTGAAATAATGAGGCGCGGTATGTTGTGGGCAGCAGGAGCAAATATCAATTATAAATGAGAGTTTAATCAGCCTTAGAACATGAAATCATCCAAATTTATATCGCAATTTTAGCTACTTACATTAAATGTTATTGACATTTTAGCTATTTAAAAATTCATTGATGTTCATCTAACATGATCAATTTTTTATTGCTTAAGCTAAAAATTTAGATAAGATTTTATACACATAATTGAATCATCTAATTTAAATTTGATATTATTTAGAACGGAATAGTAAAATGACAAATGCTTTAAGCCCACGCATTCTTCAGCCAAGCGACTCTAATCAAAATTGGAGTTGGGACAGACCAATACCTGCCCTTGGTCACACCGCTGTCGATTTTGAAAGACGTGTTGATCACGACCGTTTAAGAAGATACAGGCTGAGTAGAGCAAAAAATGCGCTTAAAAACTCTAATTGTGGTTCTATCCTTACGTTCGATGTTAATAATATACGTTATATTACTGGAACAAAAATTGGTGAATGGGAGCGAGACAAAATGTGTCGCTTTGCACTCCTAGCCGGGGATGATGAACCTTATGTTTGGGATTTTGGTTCCGCTGCTGTTCATCACAAACTTAATTGTGATTGGCTTGACCCTGAACATTGCCTTCCTGGAGTGGTTGGCATGAGAGGAACAATACCTCCGTCTTTTGGGTTGATGAAATATTATGCAGAAGAGATTGCCTCACTTATTAAGAAGGCGGGCGTTTCTGATATGCCAGTTGGAGTTGATTATGCTGAAACAGCGATGTTCTTTGCGCTTCAGGAAGCCGGCCTGAATGTAGTAGATGGCCAACAAATTATGCTTGAAGCAAGAGAAATAAAAAACGTGGATGAAATTCAATTACTAAACCAAGCAGCCAGCATGGTTGATGGGGTATACCATATGATATGGGAGGAATTAAAACCAGGCGTCCGAGAAAATGACATTGTAGCTCTTGCTAATAAAATGCTCTATGAGATGGGCTCAGATGATGTTGAAGCAATTAATGCAATAGCTGGGGAAAGATGTAGTCCTCACCCTCACAATTTTACGGATAGATATTTCCGCCCTGGAGACCAGGCATTTTTTGACATTTTGCAGAGTTATCAGGGGTATCGTACTTGTTATTATCGAACATTTAATATTGGTCGTGCTACATCGGTGCAGAACGATGCTTACGTTAAAGCGCGTGACTGGCTAAATGCAGCGATTGCTGAAATTAAACCAGGTGTTGGAACGGACAAAGTGGCCAGTGTTTGGCCTAAAGCAGAGGAGTATGGCTTTCCAAGTGAGCTTGCGGCTTTTGGGCTACAATTCGGCCATGGACTTGGACTCGCTCTTCATGAACGGCCCATAATATCGCGTGCAGTCAGTCTCGAAAATCCCATGGAAATAAAAACTGGGATGGTTTTTGCGCTGGAGACATATTGCCCAGCTACAGATGGAATATCTGCTGCACGAATTGAAGAAGAGGTAGTTGTTACGGATAAAGGATGTCAAGTGATAAGCCTCTTTCCAGCCGAAGAACTCCCAATCGCTAACAGGTATTAAGGTTAATTCTAAACTGAGATATGCATATATTTCTTGATTAATTGAATACACCAAAAAACGGTGAACTATGTCGAATAACAAAGATAATAAAAATAGCTATTTACAAATGTTTCGGCAAATGGTGCGAATTCGTGCTTTTGAAGAGCAGGCAAATCAGTTATATCTATCTGCAAAAATGCCGGGTCTCACACATATGTACGTAGGCCAAGAAGCTGTAGCAGTTGGAATTTGCGAAGCACTTACACCAAATGATAAAATAACATCAACGCACAGGGGACATGGTCATTGTGTTGCCAAGGGAGCAGATTTTAAACAGATGTTTTGTGAACTTCTTGGCAAACAAGAAGGGTATTGCAGAGGTAAAGGTGGTTCCATGCATATTGCTGACCAAGCAAATGGCAACCTCGGTGCTAATGCAATCGTAGGTGGATCAGCTGGTATTGCGACTGGGGCTGCATTAACTGCAAAAAGAATGGGGAAAAAAGAAGTATCTGTCTGTTTTTTTGGAGACGGCGCTCTTGGCCAAGGTCTTTTATATGAAACAATGAACATGGCTGCTTTGTGGAAACTTCCAGTAATATACGCATGCGAGAATAATCTTTACGGAGAATACACTAAGGTAGAGGAAATGGCCGCAGGCGACCTCATGGCTCGTGCAAAAGGATTTGGAATTGAGAGTTTTGAAGTAGACGGTCAAGATGTATTAGCAGTAAATAATTTAACACAAGAGCTTGTTGAGCGTGCTAGAAAAGGNNAGGGACCTTTTTTTATCTTACTAAATACCTATCGTTATCATGGACATCATGTTGGAGATATTAATCGTGAGTACTATAGAAGCAAAGAAGAAGAGCAACTTTGGCGTGAGGAAAGAGATCCTATCACTAACTTTAGTCAGCTGTTAGTGGATAAGAAAATCTCAACTTCAGAAGAACTAAAATCGATTGAGCTGCAAATAGAAAAAGATGCGGAAGAAGCCGTCAATTATGCTCTTAATGCTGCTTGGCCAGATGCATCGGAGGTAAATATGCATGTTTTCGCCTCGAATTAAGGTAAAACAATTTTAATTTAGGATATAGAAAATGAGAGAAATTACCTTTGGGGCAGCTGTAAACGAAGCTATGGCAGAAGAAATGCGGTTGGATGAGAGTATAATCATCCTTGGAGAAGATGTTGCAGAGGCTGGAACACCATTTAAGGTTTTGTCCGGCCTAGTTGAAGAATTTGGAACAGAAAGAGTAATAGACACACCGATATCAGAGCCAGGCTTTACAGGAATAGCGGTAGGTGCTGCTATGACAGGATTAAGGCCAATTGTAGACCTTATGTTTGGTGATTTCTTGTTTCTGATAATGGATCAGCTTTGTAATCAGGCTGCAAAAACACATTATATGTCAGGAGGCAAGCTATCAGTACCAATGGTATTGCGGACAAATATGGGTGCTACACGACGTTCAGCTGCTCAGCATAGCCAATCTCTGCAAGCTCTTGTTGCTCATATACCCGGCTTAAAGGTAGCCATGCCATCTTCTGCTTATGAAGCAAAGGGGTTGATGAAAACTGCTATCAGAGATAACAACCCAGTTGTTATTTTTGAGGATAAATTGATGTATAACGATAAAGCTGAAGTACCAGAAGAAGAATATTTGATTAACTTTGGAGAAGCAAATATTCTTCGTCCTGGAACAGACATCACTCTAATTGCTACATCCTCCATGGTTCAGCAAGCAGAGATGGCTGCTAATACTCTGGCTGATCAGAATATTTCAGCAGAAGTTATTGATCCAAGAACTATATCTCCACTTGATGAAACAACATTGATCAATTCTGTGAAGAAGACTTCCCATGCAATTGTGATAGATGAAGGGCATCAGAATTATGGAATAACAGCAGAAATTGCTGCGAGAATCTCTGAAAAAGCTTTCTATTATTTAGATGCTCCTGTGCAGCGACTTGGNGCAATGGATGTTCCTGTCCCCTTCTCACCTGTACTAGAAGATTTAACGGTTCCTACAGCTCAGCAGATTCATGAGAGAGTTGTAATGGTTCTTGAAGGAAAAATTTAGAATGGCGCATGAAATCATCATGCCAGCCCTAGGGATGGCTCAGGAAACAGGAAGGTTGGTTGCTTGGCTTAAAAATGAGGGAGATGCTGTTAAAAAAGGTGACCCACTCATGGAAGTGGAAACAGATAAGTCTACGATGGAGGTTGAAGCACAACACGATGGTTTTTTGGCAAATGTTTCGGCATTTGAAAATACAGATGTTCCCGTAGGTGAAGTTGTTGCCCTTATTGTCGAAAACTTAGAGGCTGGGCCTCAAGAAAAGAAAAGGGCTAGTGAAAAAAATAATAATGACAATGAACAAAACCTCCCTAATGAGACAAGCATTAAAAAAGAGAAAAAACCAGCAGAAGATTTTCCTGCACCCTCAGCATCGAATGGCAGTTTAGATGAACAAAAGATAGAAGGACCATCATTTACGAAAGAGAAAATTCTTGCATCTCCAAAATTACGCTCTCTTGCGGCAGCTGAAAATCTAAATTTGATTGAGCTCAAAAAAGCAGGTTTTACTGAACCTTTTAAAGCAGCTGACCTATCCTCACTTAGGCAATTATCCAGCCACCAAGGGAAAATGCCCCTTCGCAACAATGCTACAAGCTTGGTTAGTAAATCCTCATTTTTGATATTTATGTCTGAAATAAACTCTGCTTCCGAAAAAAATATTTCTTCAGAATTAATCTTTGCATCATTCATTTCTGCGAGCCTGAGAGTAATAATTAACTCTGAAATTATTGGAATTAAGTATAAATCTGGAGAGGAACTAAATAGTGTCCTGTATCAAGACCCAGATAAGTTTCAGTTAGAAAACATCGGGCCTTCCAACAATGATATAGCTATAACCGCAGAAGTTTGTGATTTAACAGCTACAAATTTTATTCAACTTTCTGGAGAAATTAATTCAGATATAAATTTTACGATTTCAGATTTTTCAGAACAATATATGATTACATTGGATTGGCAACCCAATAAAATATCTCAGCAAAATGCACTCTCATTACTTCGCGACTTAAGCATGCGAATAAAATCACCTTTAAAACAATTACTTTAAGGCAAAATTTAATGGAATATACTGATCTATATATTAACGGCGTTTTTAAATCTGGGGCAGAAAATACTAGGTTTGATGTAATTAATCCAGCAGATGAAAGTGTGCTTGCTTCCGTCGCATCCGCCGAAATAGCAGATGCAGAAGAAGCCTTAGATGCAGCAGAAGATGCTTTTGCAGATTGGGCATCTAGGACACCAAGAGCTAGGTCCGAAATATTGCGCAAAGCTTATGAACTTATGATTGAAAGGCAGGAAGAATTTGCTCGTTTAATAACTTTAGAAAACGGTAAAGCTGGCAACGACGCCCGAGGTGAAGCAGCATACGCTGCTGAATTCTTTCGCTGGTTTTCAGAAGAGGCAGTGCGTGTCGATGGTCTTATCACGCATGCGCCCGCAAGTGGAGCACGTATAGTTGTTCAGCATAAACCAGCAGGCATTGCAGTATTAGTTACACCTTGGAATTACCCAGCTGCGATGGGTACAAGAAAAATTGCTCCAGCATTGGCAGCAGGCTGTCCAGTAATTATAAAACCCGCATCTGAAACACCTTTGACAATGCTTGCTTTAATGCCGTTACTGGAGGAAGCTGGTGTTCCTAAAGGAGTTGTGAATGTTCTACCATCCAAAAAGACGGGACCATTAGTCGACAGGTTATTGCATGACCCCCGTGTTCGAGTTGTTTCATTTACTGGCTCTACAGAAATAGGCAGGGTATTATTGCGGTCTGCGGCAGATCAGGTATTAAAACCAGCCATGGAACTTGGAGGAAATGCGCCTTTAATTGTATTTGATGATGCTGATATCGATATAGCTGTAGAGGGTGCTATGCTTGCAAAAATGAGAAACCTCGGAGAGGCATGCACCGCTGCAAATAGATTTTATGTACATAAAAAAGTTTTCGATGACTTTGTTTCTAAATTTACTAGTGCTATGGCAAATCTTAAAACTGGAAATGGACTTGACCCAGAAACCGATGTGGGTCCTCTTGTTAATCAATCTACAAAAGATAAAGTAGCCTTTTTTGTTAAAGATGCTGTTTCTAAGGGTGCTGAAATTAAGCTTGGCGGGGAAGATATCGAAGGTCCTGGGTTTTATTATCCACCTACTGTTCTTACTAATGTGCCAGAAATAGCAGAGTGTGTTGCTGATGAGATTTTTGGGCCAGTCGCCGCTATACAGTCTTTTGAAGATACAGAAGACGTCATTAGACGAGCCAACGATACTGAATATGGTCTTGTAGCTTATGTTTTCACAGAAGATATGAAACGTGGGATGCACGTTTGTGAGCGCCTTGATTATGGGATGGTTGGGTTGAACCGGGGTTTGGTATCAGACCCTGCGGCCCCGTTTGGTGGAAGCAAGCAATCTGGTCTAGGTCGTGAAGGTGGACATGAGGGCATGCACGAATTTATGGAAACACAATATATTTCAGCAAGCTGGTAGTATATCAAGTATTGATTCACATAAACTTTCTGACATTTTTTACCTATTGAAGTTTTCACTCTTAATCCGTCAATATTCGTTGACAGCTGTAAAAAGCGATGTTTTTCTATCAGATGACAGGTACTTTCCCATTTTAAAGGAAAACCTTAACCTTACTCCTTTATGGCCTTGCAAGTGACAAGATTTTCAGCATGGAATGTATTAAAAAATGGTTTCATTGGTCAATCTGGTTGGTCAAGACAGTGGCGTGATCCAGAACCAAAATCAAAGTATGATACCGTTATTGTGGGCGGGGGTCTGCATGGTCTTGCAACCGCATACTATCTGGCGAAAAACTTTAATTTAAAAAATATAGCTGTTGTTGAAAAAGGTTGGATTGGTGGAGGAAATGCTGGGCGAAATACAACAATAGTCCGCTCTAACTATATGCTTAAGGGTAATCGAGAATTTTATGAACATTCCCTAAAATTGTGGGAAAATCTCAGTCATGACTTGAATTATAATGTCATGTTCAGTCAACGCTCACATATAACGCTTTATCACACACCTAGTGCCTTAGATTCAGCTGCTAGAAGATATAATATAATGCGTCAAACCGGTTCTGATGCCGAAATATGGTCTCGCACAAAGCTAGAAAAGAAAATCCCTCATTTAAATTATGCGAAAAATGCTCGCTTCCCAATTTATGGCAGTCTTGTTCAAAAAAGAGCAGGAACAGCTCGGCATGATGCAGTTGCTTGGGGATATGCCCGTGCAGCAGATAAACTTGGTGTAGATATAATTCAAAAGTGTGAAGTCACTGCCATTGACCGTAAGGGTCAAAAAATAAATTCCCTTCAAACAAATAGAGGCAAAATATCAGCCAAAAAAATAGCGCTAGCAGTTGCTGGGAATACTTCTAGATTATGGCAACTTGCCAATTTAGGGAACTTACCTATTGAAAGCCATAAACTACAGGCTTTTGTGACAGAACCGCTAAAACCTCTGCTTGACCAAGTAGTAGTTTTTGGCGTTGGAGGCGCACATTTTTATATATCTCAATCTGATAAAGGGGGCTTGGTATTTGGTGGTGACATCGATTGGTATAAATCCTATGCTCAAAGAGGGAATTTACCAATCGTGCAGGACGTAGCAGAATCTGCAATATCTCTTATGCCGTGCCTTGGAAGAGTCAAGTTGTTAAGACATTGGTCTGGAATAGTTGATATGTCTATGGATGGCTCATTCTTTATGTGTAAAACACCAATAGATAATCTATATTTGAATGCTGGATGGAATTATGGAGGATTCAAAGCGAGTCCTGCCTCTGGCTGGTATTTTGCAGATCTTATTGCGAATGATAGACCAAGTGAAATTATAAAGAATCACGATTTAGAACGTTTCAAGCGTGGNCATTATATTGATGAAAGTGGCGCAGGACCCGACACAAAATTACATGGTTAGGTTATAATACGATGATACAAATAGAATGTCCATTTTGTGGAAAGCGCGACCAAAGTGAATTTAGTTATGGAAGGGAAGGTCAAATTACATTTCCTGCTTTGAACGCGGATGAAAATAGTTGGTATGATGCCGTTTTTTTGAGAAAAAATACCTATGGGAGGCAAATCGAGACTTGGCAACACACACATGGCTGTCGTTCTTGGTTACTAGTTGAAAGAGATACAGTAACCCATAAAATTTTCTCTGTTAAACTTGCTCATACTGATTGGCAAAAACAAATAAAGAAAACCACATGAACCCTCTTCGCAAAAAAAACCAATCTCGTACCGATAAAGTAGAAGAGAATGTTATTTTTTTCTTTTGGAATAACAAAAAATACTNTGCCAATAAAGGTGATAGCATTGCAGCCGGTTTATTAGCGAATAATCAACATGTGATTGGTAGAAGCTTTAAATACCATAGGCCACGAGGAATCATGTCTGCTGGTGTAGAGGAAGCTGGAGCGCTCGTTACTATTGGAAATGGAGCTTACACTGAGGCAAATGTCAGAGCAACCACTACAGAATTAACACAAGGACTTTCTGTTTATTCTCAGAATGCTTGGCCTTCAGTAAAATTTGATATTGGAAGCATTTTGAATGTATTTGGTAAATTTTTTGCAGCTGGTTTTTATTATAAAATGTTCATGGGCGTACCACCGTTCGAATGGGGACGAGGCACAAAGATATGGATGTTTTTTGAGCACTTTATTCGCAAGGCTGCAGGGCTTGGACAATCTTCCAGGCTGCCAGACCCAGATTGCTATGAGCATATGCATACTCATACAGATGTTTTGGTTATTGGAACTGGACCCGCAGGTCTTCAAGCAGCTATTTCTGCAGCAGAAGAAGGAAAAGATGTCTTAATTGTTGAACAAGATTACGCAATTGGTGGGAGCTATCTAAGTCAGCCAGATACAGTAGAAATCGAGACACAAATTGAAGTACTTAAAAAACTACGGGTTACAATTTTAACTCGCACAACTGCTTTTGGTTTATACGATGATAAAACAGTAGGACTTGTTCAAGTTATGCCAGCCAAAGAGTATAAAACTTCCACAAAAAAGCCAAGACAACAATTTAATATTTGCAGAGCAGAAAAAATAATATTGGCTACCGGTGCCATCGAGAGAAGTTATGCCTTCATAAATAATGATTTGCCTGGAATTATGAGCGTTAGTGCTGCTCGAACTTATCTGAACCGTTACAATTTATTATTAAGTAAAAATATTGTTATAAGCACAAATAATGACTCAGCTTATGAAACAGCAATAGAGTTAGAAAATGCAGGGGCAACGATTACAATACTAGATGCTCGCGAACAGATAGGAAACAAACTCTTACAGCAGATTGCAGGTTTAAGAATTAACTTATACTTAGGTTCTGGCGTTGTTAAAGCAGAAAAAGGGTTAAATACCTCATCTATTGGTAAAATTAAACTAGTTGAGTTTGCAAATAACAAATGGAGGTATGCTGGTAATTTATCTTGTGATTGTCTTTTAATTTCTGCTGGATGGTCTCCCGTAATACATCTTGCTTCACATCAAGGCTATCCAATAAATTGGAATGAGGAAAATGCGTGCTTTCTATCATCAGGAGATAACAAATCAATTTTTTTAATTGGTTCTGCTAGAGGAATTTGGACAAAAGCAGGATGCATTCAGTCTGCAAAAGAAATATTTCAGTATAACTCAAGGAAAAAACATAAACCCTCCACTGTAATAGGAGGATGGGAAACTCCTTTGGCTCCTTTATATGAAATTTGCTTGCATAATATAAAAGGGAAAGCCTTCGTAGACCCCCAACATGATGTTACCTCTTCTGATATTCGTTTAGCATATCAAGAAGGTTTCATCTCAGTAGAGCATATGAAAAGATACACTACTCTAGGCATGGCAACAGACCAAGGGAAAATGGGAAATATTATTGGACTTGCCCTGATGGCAGAGGCACTTAATTGTTCTATAAGCGAGGTTGGTGTGACTCGTTTTCGCCCTCCCTACACATCAATTTCACTCGGAGCATTGGCAGGAAGAAATAGACAGTCTCATTTTAAACCTATCAGGAGAACACCCTTTAATAATTTTTCTATCCAAAATAAGGGTGTGATGATTAATGCCGGACTATGGCATCGACCTTGGTATTACCCAATGGAGTCTGAGTCGCTAGAAGCGGCTTATATAAGAGAAGCAACAGTAACTAGAAGAAGTCTNGGCATCTGCGATGTCAGCAGCCTCGGTAAAATTATAATACAAGGTCCAGACTCAACTGAGTTCATTAATCGTGTTTATACAAATCCATTTGCTAAATTACCAGTTGGAAAAGCACGATATGGAATTATGCTCCGTGATGACGGCTTAGTATTTGATGATGGCACGACTTGGCGCCTGTCTGAAAACTGTTATTTAATGACAACAACCACCAACAATGCGTCTTCTGTAATGGCCCGGTTAGAGGAATTATTACAGGTTCGTTGGCCTGACTTAAGTGTGCAGGTAACTTCTGTTACTGACCAATGGGGTGGCTGTGCACTTGCAGGACCAAATTCAAGAAATTTATTAACAAAAATTATAGACGATCCGAGTGAAATTTCGAATGAGTCACTTCCTTTCATGGGCATAAAACAAGTTCTAATGCAAAATGTGCCATGCTATGTAGCACGCATTAGCTTTTCTGGTGAACTTGCCTATGAGATATATATTCCTAGTGATTATGCACAATCAATGATGGAATTTATCTGGGAAAATGGTCAAAAATTCGAATGCTGTCTTTATGGACTTGAAGCACTAGGAACTATGCGTATTGAAAAAGGTCATTTAACAAACGCTGAAATAGATGGAAGAGTTACTATTGAAGATATTGGACTTAGCAAAATGGCTTCCTCNAATAAAGATTATATTGGAAAAGTTTTAAAAAATAGAGAAAAACTGACTGACTCTGATAGACCACAACTCGTTGGTATTTTCCCGAAAGACAAAAATAAAACATTCAAAGCTGGAGCGTTATTAAACGAAGCAGGCTATTCAAACGGGCATCCACTTGGTTGGGTAACATCGGTTACCTTTTCTCCAGCACTAGGACATTGGATAGCGCTCGGTTTCATAACTGGAGGACTTGCCCATGTTAAAGACAAAAATATTGTATTATCCGACGAATTGCGTTCAAATTTTCTTGATGTGGAGATCGTTTCTCCCCAAATGTATGATCCAGAGGGCCTAAGATTGCATGGTTAAATCACCTAAAATAGAGCGAGTTAATGCACTTGACTCATATTTTCCAAAAAACAAAAAATTAAATGGTGAAGNCAAAATTGATTTTGAACTTGTTAGAGACTTTCAACTAAATCAAATTNTAACCTGGCCTACTAAAATGAATAATTTAAAAAAATATTTTAAATCCCTGAATATAAAAAGCGATTATTTGAAACCAGGAATAGTATGTCAATATGGTAGTGCTCACGTTGTTCGAGTGGAGCCCTATAAATGGTGGGTTTTAAATGACTATTCCAACGTTTTCGGAGGAATTGATAGGGACTTCGTTATGGATATTGATTTGTCACACAGCTTTGTTCAAATAAAGATAAGTGGAATATTTTCAACACGTGTCCTCACACATTTTGTGCCTGTTGATATACGAGAAAAACAATTTCCAGTTGGTAAATTAATTACAACATCTATNCAGCAAGTAAGTANAAAACTATGGCGAAGCCAAAATCACTGGAAAATCTTTCTTCCAAGAAGTTATTCAGAGTCTATTTGGCAACTGATTTCAGAAGTGGCCGAACAATATGAATTTAAGAAATAATGATACACTTTTTCATTAAAATGAGGCTATTTTCTCTAAAAGTTCCAGATTTATTTTCCTTGGTGCATCTGAAAGACGATTCTTATGCCTCCTTTCCCCTGGGAGTCTTACACCCTCCCCGGGCAAACCACTTATCCGCTCAAAAAACGAATCACAATGTTCTCGCCAATCATCTATTGCGATGATTTCAGGTGACATTGCCAAAAGAAATTGCCCTCCAATCGGAGGCCCACCGTCTGCATTGTCTTGGGTCTTTGTCTCATCAGAGAAAGTCTCTCCTGTAAGGCCAGCAGTAAGCAATTCAACCATCATGGATAAACCAGAACCCTTATACCCGCCAAAAGGCAAAAGTACGCCTCCTTTGACAATAGCTGAAGGTTCTATGGTTGGCTGTCCATTACTATCAAGACCAGTTCCCTCTGGTACTTTCTTGCCATCACGTGCTGCGACTTGAACATCTCCCAATGCCATTGCTGCAGTTGCCATATCATACACTACAGGTGTTTTACCTGGACGCGGCCAAGCAAAAGCTATTGGATTTGTTCCAAAAAAGGCCTTATTTGCACCGGCAGGTGCCACTGATGGCATATAATTTGTGCAAGCAATAGCAGCAAGACCTTTTTCAGCAATTGCTTCAACTTCTGGCCATAACGCCGCCATGTGAAAACATCTATGAATAGCTGCGATAGCTACACCAGTTTTCTGAGCTGCGGTAACAAGCGCTGGAACAGCAACATTATGAGCCGTTGGTGCTAATCCTTGTTTTCCATCCACACGAATAAAGGAAGGTGTTATCTTACTTATGGTTGCCCTAGCATTACCGTTTATTTTACCTGACTTGAGCCCAGTCAAATATGCTGGTAACCTAAATAAACCATGAGAATGAGAGCCATCTCTCTCTGCGTTTCTTAAAACAGTTGAGAGAATAGAAGCATTGTGCTCATCTGAACCAGCCTCCACCAATTTAGTAAATGCTAAATTATAAATCTCCTCTAATAACATCGCTTTAGTTTTAGCCATTAAATATCCTCTAATTTATCGAACTGGTTCAGTTTAACTTCGCACATATTTTTAATTAGGGTCAAATAATAGCGTATTCCCGAATATTTCTATATATGGTATTTTTAGAATAGGCGAAGGTTATAAATTTAAGTTATCAGATTTTCAAAAAGGCATCTTAATGGGCTATAGAATTGATGGTTTGCAATATGCAAACTGGTCGGAAAAAATATTCACAGAAATGCTTGATGGCAGTCTCGACTGTGTGCATGCAACAATCGCTTATCATGAAAATTTTAGAGAAACAATACTCAACTTAGAAGAATGGAATAGATGGTTTGAGCGTTATCCAGATAGGATAGTGCACGCTCATTATGCTGAGGATATACGCCTTGCTAAGAAAGAAGGAAAAACTGCCATTATCTTTGGTTTCCAAACACCTGCACCAATTGAAGATGATATCAGTCTTTTACAAATATGGCATCAGTTAGGCATTCGAATTATGCAGCTTACTTATAATAATCAGTCTTTATTAGCAACCGGTTGTTATGAAGCTGAAGATAGTGGCATTACTCGCATGGGACGAGAGGTGATAACGGAAATGAACCGTCTTGGCATCATTATTGACATGAGTCATTCAGCAGAAAATTCTACCCTCCAAGCAATTGAAAAATCATCTAGACCTATAACCATTTCACATGCAAATCCAATTTTTTGGTGTAAAGCAAAACGTAATAAGTCAGATACTGTTATAAAAGCTTTAGCTAATTCTGGCGGTATGCTAGGTTTCTCCATTTATCCGCACCATCTGAAAAATGGAAGTAACTGCACATTACAAGAGTTCTGTGAGATGATTGCTAAGACTGCCGATTTAATAGGAGGAACCTCCTCTCTTGGGATTGGCAGTGATCTATGTCAGGACCAACCTGACTCAATTGTTGAATGGATGCGAAATGGCCGTTGGACAAAAACGATTGACTACGGTGAAGGTTCTGCAGAGAAAGCTGGTTTTCCAATGCAGCCTTATTGGTTTAGAAAGAACTCGGATTTTTTCAATATAGAACAAGGATTGCAAAAAACTGGGTTTTCCAAACGAGAGATAGATGGCATATTAGGCGATAATTGGTACAAATTTTACGAGGAAGAATTTGGACACTAAGTATGAGTAAACAAAAGTTCAAAACATTAGAAAAATGTGAGCTAACAGAGAATTTCATGGATCAGCTAAGACCCCCGAGTCTTGTTATGAGATTGGAAAGGCTTGGTAGTTTTTTTCCAACACGTCTATCATTTATGCGTGTTTTGATTCGCCAACTTTCAAAAGAAGGTTCATCTCTTTGTGTCACAAATTGGTCATTAAATGGGAAAGGCTTTGGAAAAGCTGTTTTAACTATTAAGCTTAATGGACTACCTTATTCACTCATAGCTTACACACAACCACTATCTGATGAAGACCGAACCGACCGTGTAATTGCTGAAGCGTGGGATAGTACTTATGTTTTATTTGATGGCATTCCTTCCGAAGAAGACCTAGTTAGACTAGAAAATCAAGTGCCAAAGCAAGAGGCAGGTAGATATTCAGAAAGAGAATTAGTTCTAAGTAGAGCCAACAAATCCGTTAGGCTATTTCAACATGTTGTTGATAATCTGGCAAAAGGAATTCAGCCAGAACAAAAGCTAGTTGAGTCAACTGGTTACCTAATGAGAACAACGGCTGTTTACGGAAATGGTAAGTTTGGAATTGCAGATAGAGAAAAAGTTATTAACAGAGGAAGTCTTTCTGGTCCTTTCCAGATTGAGATGCTAGCGGTATATCTCATAAGAGAATTTACTCATAAGCTTGTAGAACATATTGCTANATGCAAATCTCCCAAAACTGCAATTGAGCTTTCAGCTACAAATAAAAGATATCTGGGAATTGGTAATTCGACTGGTCTTGGTATGGCACCTTTTCTGGTAAGCCACCCCGTATTGATAAATAATTGGATTTTAGCCAGAGAGACAGCAATAGCTAAAATGCGAGGAAAACGTGCTATTACCACCCGCCAGAAAAAAGATTTGGTCAGTTTATTCGATAGGGCAAACGCCCATTTAGAACAATGGCAAACTGCAGATGCCATTCAGGCCAAACGCATATCTATTCTTCGAAAGGAATGGAAAAATCTAAGAACCAAAATCAATCTTTATATTGATAATATTTATCCTATCAATAACCTTATCAATCAAACCAGCGAATTGTCGCTTGAAACACAGGAGCTTATGATTGCCCTTGTAATTGAACTTGGGGGTGATGAAATTGACGATTTATCACATTGTATGAATAGCGATACCGAACCCCGTCTTCGACCAGATATGCCATTAAAACTGCTTAAAGATATAATAAAGAATCAGTTTGATTGGGCACTTAAAATCGATTTTTCTAACCCTGATGAAGATTTTCATTTTTGGTATACATCTGAAGCTAAGCTTGAACCTAGACTAGGCATAAGACGAACAGAAGAAGGTGCGGAAAAAGAACAGCCTCTAGATATAGCAAAGAGAGTTCAAAAACTTGAAAAAGTATTAAGAGAACATGATGAAAATGAAATAACAGCTATTTTCATTATGAAACGTCCAGAATTTCGTTATATTGTTAGAAGAATACAAACCGCTTTATGGGCACCTTTTAGCGAGATACAAAATAATTTAATTGGTAAGAATTGCCGTCCAATTGACATGCTAAGATGCAAGTTATCTTTTTTTGGCGCAGCGAAATTTGATCCAAAGTCAGACAGATGGACACGTATTACATTATATCAGGGTGCTCCAACAGCGTCTGAATTAGATAACTCAAATGCTGATGATTGGTGGCTCCCAATCCTTCAGTAATTATGCATAGATCATTCTCCGAAACAAAATTTTTATGTTATAAGGCATGTGTTGGTGCAGGCATAGATGTCGGCCGTGCTGAAGATATAGCATCTAGCGCCGTAAGAATTGGTGCATATCAAAGTGAAATTTTTGATTTTCTTCCAAATTTAATTCGAACAACTAAAACTCAGCCTCATATTTTAGACGTATCCCGGAAAGTTGTGAACTTTAAAAATGTCTTAGTTATTAACGATGGTCCATTCTTTGTAGATTGTTTACAATCAAATTTATATAGACAGATCAATATCCAGCGTATCGATAGCGTTTTACTTCTTGTTGGATTCTGCCTACATTTAGCCCCTGAATTAAGCTTATCCTTAAGCCTCAATAAAAAGGTGGTTGCGAGGTTTTTTGAATATTCATTAGCGGCCGATGGTGAATTCCTCATTAGCAACAAAGCTGACTATGTAACATTAGAGATGACAGATAAAATCCATGATGATTTAGCTGAATTAGAACCATCTGTTTCCTTATTCATAAACGATAAAATTTGGAGAGAAATCGAAGACCTTGCAGCAAATACCTACGTCCAAGAAACAGAACAATCACGACTAATGGGCGCAGGTGCTGGCCTTACAGACAACGATTGAATTAGACGGTTTGGCTAAATGAAAACGAATTAATTAGTAGAGAGAAAAATATGAGATTTGGGATATTAGGAGATGCAAAAATTTCAAGAAATCAGATAATACCTGCTATGCAGGAGAATGGATTTTCTCTTGTGCATCTCGGTACACGCGAACCAAAAAGGCCAAGTCTTGAACATTACGGCTTTTCAAAGATTGGACGGTATGATGACGTACTCTCAAATCCAGAAGTAGAAGCTGTTTACATACCACTTCCAAATCATTTACACGCTGAATGGAGCATAAAAGCTTTAAATGCGGGAAAGCATGTTCTTTGTGAAAAACCGATGGCATTAACATTATCAGAGATAGACGCTGTAGAAAAAGCAGCCAAATTAAGCAATTGTTATTTTCAAGAGGCATTCATGGTACGCTCTCATCCTCAATGGGAGTGGCTAAAAAAAATTGAAATTGGAGATGCTTTACATATTTCAGCTATTTTCTCNTACCCGCCAAGGCCAGACGGAGACATAAGAAACTTTGCAAGAATGGGTGGTGGGCCAGTATGGGATATTGCATGCTACACAGCACTCGCAGGAATTTTGATTTTTGAAAGTGCGCCCCAACTACTATTTTGTAACCTACAGATGGATCCTAATCTTGATGTAGAAAAAGATATGAATGCGTTATTAGATTTTGGACATGGGAAAAGACTCTATATGCATGTTTCAAGCGCCATGGGTTTATCACAATGTGTTCATGTGACTACTCAACATGGATGGGCAAGACTAGATGCGCCCTTTAATCCAAGCGAAAGAGCAACCGCAAGTTGGTCATTAGGAAATATTGGAGAGGGAACAAAAAAAATATTCGAACCATGCAACCAGTATGCATTTATGTTAAAAAATTTCAAAGAATCGTGTGATAAAAAGGCAAAACCTTGTTTTAAACAAAGCAAGCAAATAATTTCTCTTTTAAACCAAATTTTAGACTTTAGAAACTAAGTTATTTAAAAAAACTGATATTTTACTCTGCTGCCATTTTCTCTCCATCGACGAGCTCAAGTATATATTCTGGTGTAACAGGGTATTTTGCAATATAGGCATCAAACGGCGTTAAAGCATCTTCAATAGCATTGATCATAGCTCCAATAGCAGGTATGGTTCCTCCCTCTCCTGCGCCCTTTAATCCCATTGGATTTGCAGGAGANGGTGTTTCAATATGCGCCACATGAATTTCCGGCATTTCAGACGCTAAGGGCAAAAGATAATCCCCATAATTAGTAGTCATCGGGTTACCAGAGTCATCATATACCATTTGCTCAAACATAGCATTGCCTATACCATGCACAACTCCACCAATAATCTGACCGTCTACGATCATTGGATTTAATATTCTACCACAATCGTGAACTACATAATAATCAAGAATTTTAATTCCACCAGTCACAACATCTACTTCTACTTTCGCAATATTAGCACCGCTAGAATGAGGCATGTAGTCAGTGGTTTGATATGACACTGCCTCCAAACCAGCNGTTTCAAAACCCTCTGGAAGCTTGCCAGCGACTGCTGGTGATAATTGCAATGCCAGATCTGCAAGTGTAATGAATTGATTGGAATCAGAACGAGCTCGTACTGCGCCATCTGATAACTCCAAATCATCCTCTGGCTTTTCGAGCAAAATAGAAGCTAGTTTTAAAGCTTTGTTTTTAACCTGAATCGCAGCATCATTTGCAGATATACCAACATTTACCCCGGTTCTACTTCCGATAGCTCCAATTCCATGGGGAAATTTTCCAGTATCTCCTGCCTCAACACGTATTTTGCTAATATCTATGTCAAGATTTTCGGCAATAACTTGTGCAATCACTGTCGCGTGTCCCTGACCTTGGCTGGTAGCACCTGTCGATGCGATGATATTTCCAGTTACATCAACGCGCACATTTACACCCTCGTAAGGCCCCATTCCAGTATCTTCAATAAAGCAAGCTAAACCAATCCCTAAATATTTACCTCTTGCTCTAGCCTCTTGTTGTTCTTTACGGAAGCCATCATAATCTGCCATTTCCTTTACCATAGCTAACATTCCAGTATAATCCCCGCTATCATAAGTCATCATAGAACCATTCCTATGTTTGGATCCTGGCTGATAAGGAAAATCCTCGTTTTTAACTAAATTTATTTGCCTCATTTCTGCAGGGTCAATGCTTAAATGACGAGCTACAGCATCTATTACGCGGTCCATGGCGTAAGCAGCATTTGGCCTTCCTGCACCTCTTACAGGACTTGTAGAGACTGTATTTGTGTAAACAGCATCAAGAGTAACATGAAGGTTTTTAATTTTATATGGACCTGGTAAAGGCATTAATGTGGTAGCCGAGAGCAATAAACCATAATTCAAAAAAGCACCACTATCGAGAGTTACATGCCCTTTTAAAGCGGTTATTTCCCCATTTTTTTTAAAAGCGACCTCTAACTTCCAAATTTGGTCTCTTTGCTGATTAGTTGATATAAAATGTTCTCTTCTATCTTCTGTCCATTTAACAGGTTTTCTTAACTCTTTTGACGCAATTGCAATAAGCGCCTCCTCGGGATAGTATCCAGCTTTTGGACCAAAACCGCCTCCAACATCTGGGGCTATCACCCTTATTGAGCTTTCTGGACAACCCAACTGTCTAGAAACCATTCTTCGCACTAAATATGGACATTGAGTAGAGGAGTATAAAGTTAATTCTCCCAATTGCTGTTGCCAATCACCAAGAACACCTCTGCATTCCATGGAGTGACATCCCCCTCGGTGTTGTTTAAAACTTAACTCTATTGAATCTTCGCATTCTTCAAATGCAGTTTCCACATCACCGAATTTTGTTTCTATAGATGCGGCAATGTTGTCTTTCAATGAACTGTGCGTCAATTGACTATCTGATTTTGCTGCCTTTATTACGTCTACAACTGGCGTCAAGGGTGTATATTCTACTTGTATTAATTCACAAGCATCCTCAGCTACATGACGCGTGTTTGCAATCACCATAGCTATAGCTTGTCCGACGTGCGCTACCTCGTCGTTTGCTAGAAGTTCAGGACACATACTTTGTTTGATTATAGGAGCCGGATAAGTTTCAAGTTGTGTTTTACTNACAAGAGAGGATGGAAGGGTGTCATAAGTGAATACCGCTTGTACTCCATCTAATGTCCGCGCAGCTTCTGTGTCTGTTATTGAAATTTTTGCGTGAGCCATTGATGAACGCAAAAATGCAGCATAACCCATATTAGGCAGCTGAATATCATCAAGGTATTTTCCCTCTCCACGAATTAAATTATCATCCTCAACTCTATGAACACGCGCTCCAATTTGTCTAACACCCATTTTTTTAATTCCTATCTTTAGCCATTTTTGATGCTGCCTCTTTGGCAGCTAAGACAATACCTTGATAACCAGTGCATCGGCATATATTACCTGATATTGCTTCTCTAATTTCTTCTTCATTTCTTTCAGGATTTTCCGTTAAGAATGCATATAGTGAGGTAATCATTCCAGCAGTACAGAAACCACATTGTAACGCATGATTATTACGAAAAGCCTCCTGCAGAGGATGCAAACTCCCATCCTCCTTTGCTATTCCTTCTATCGTTATAACTTCACAATTATCAGCTTGAACCGCCAGCATAAGACAAGACCGCACCGCATCTCCGTCAACAATCACCGTACAAGCACCACAAACACCATGCTCGCATCCAAGATGTGTTCCAGTAAGTCCTGCAGCTTGACGAAGAAAATCNCCCAAATGAGTTCTCGTTTCNACTTTACCTGAGACTTGTTTGCCATTTACATGCATTCGAACATCTTGTTCTTGCATTTAACATCTCCCTATTTACAAAGAATTTGCCCTACTTGCTGCCTGCTCGATTGAACGTACGAGCAATCCCTTAAGCAATTTTTGTCTATATGAACCTGTAACAAGGCTATCATCTATATAATTTATTTGGTCTAGCGGGCCTATTATTTGCTTTTTTACTTCTTCNATATCATATTTCGAACCACGCAATACATCCTCACATTCGATAAACCGTCTTGGGACATCTTCAACGCCGCCTATAGATATTGCGATATCGCTTATCACCCCATCCTGGAGTTTTAAAAGACAACCTACCGCAGCAATAGCAAAATCGCCGTGTCTTCGTGCAAATTCTTGAAAGCCATAACCATATGGCATANNCCAGGGCTTTATTAAGATTTTGGTAAGTAATTCTTCTGGTGCAATTGATGGCATCATGTAGGCAAGTGCCCATTCTTTCATTGGAATAATACGAGTTGCAGATTTCGATGCGACTTCTAATTCTGCATCATACAACAAGGCTATCATCGGCAACTCTGATGCAGGGTCTAAGTGACACAAACTGCCACCAATTGTTCCTCGTGACTGGGTTTGAAAATGACCAACCCATTTTAGTGCTTCCTGCATTATTGGCAAATGCTGTTTTATAATGGAGTGAGTGCCAAGCGTTTTTTGACGTGTTAAAGCACCAATCTCAACCTTGTCATTAAAAGAAATCGTTGCAAGCTCTTCAATTTCATTTACATCTATGACAGCCTCGGGCTGAACAAAGCGCATATTCAACATTGGCATTAAAGATTGTCCACCAGCAAGAATTTTTGCCTCCTCCTCGCTCTCAAGTAAACTTAGAGCGTCTTCAAGTGAAATTGGTTTATGATAACTGAATGCAGATGCCTTCATACTTTTTCCCTAACAACGAATAATAATTGTTTTTAGCTTTTATTTTTAACTTTATCGATAATTTTGTCTATATTTTTTTTATCTTCAACAATGTTCTTTTCACAGAGGTGCTCCAAGAGATAATATGGTATCCTTGGTTTAAAAAAACACTACCTATTATTTTAGAAATGAAAAAAAAATGACAGAAGTAGCTAAAGGCATTTTGTTCTCAATATTGACCGTGTTATTTGGTGTATTAACAAGCATGCTCGTGAAAATACTTGCGCAAGATTTACATATAATAAGTATTTTAATTTTCCGTTTTTGGTTTGCTCTGCCTATTTTAGTCCTTTCTGCTTTTTTAATTCATAAATACAAATTATTCTCTGTGCAAAATAAGGTTGCTATGGGTCTAAGAGTAATCTTAGGACTTAGCAGTATAACTTTTGTTTTTTTAGCTCTGCAAAATATTTCTCTTGGATTGGCAACAGCTCTCTTTCAGAGTTCAATTATTTTCGTAACTCTTTTTTCTCCATTATTTTTAGGTGAAAAAATTGGAATTTATAGATGGTCAGCGGTAATCATAGGGATGATTGGAGTGCTTCTGATAACAAATCCATTTTCTAGCGAATTAAGTCTTGGAGTAATATATGGGGTTGCAGCCGCTTTGACAGGGGCTGCTCTATCTATAATTCTCCGTAAACTTGGTAAAAGTGACTCTCCATTTACAGTAACATTGATACATAATTTTGCGGGTGCCTTTATAGTTTCATTAGCTGGAGCCATAATTTTTCCATCAAAATTAGTTTTTTCTTACGACATAAACATTTGGCATTTATTAGTCATTCTAGGACTTCTTGCATCATTCCTTCAACTTTCTGTAACCTTTGCATATAAATATGCCGATGCTGTAGTTGTTACTACCCTTCGTTATCTACAACTGCCAGTCGCTGGGCTGGTTGGATTTTTATATTTTTCTGAATTACCAACATTTTTTGAGCTATTAGGAGCATGTGCTATCTTCATAAGTAGTATGGTAATTGTGTGGCGAGAGTTTGTAAGACAAACAAAGAGTAATACAGAAGAGGAAAAATTATCAATTTGAATAAATAATTACAAATACTCTAACAAAAGCTGCTACGATAGTATATTTTTAATATTGTACATAGGTTGATTTTATCTGACTATAACTTTCCAATGCATAGATTGATGACTCTCTTCCAAATCCAGATTGTTTTACTCCNCCAAATGGCCAATCTGGTGGAATTAAATTATAGCTATTAATCCAAATATTCCCTGCATCTAGCTTATCAGCCACTCTGTAAGCTCTAGACAAATCTGAAGTTAGGACACCTGCTCCCAAACCATATTGAGTGTTATTTGCCCTACATATAACCTCCTCCTCATTATCAAAGCTAAGAACTGCCATCACAGGTCCAAAAATCTCTTCTCTTACTATTTGCATATCATCCTCGCAATTAGAAAAGATAGCAGGACTTATAAAAAATCCACCCTCACAGTTCTTGGGAAATTGTCTCTCTCCTCCAGTGACCAAATTAGCACCCTCAGATTTACCTATTGCGATATAAGATAATACTTTTTCCAAATGTTGTTCTGAAATCATCGCACCAATTTGTGTGTCCTCCAGCATTGGATCCCCTACCTTTAATTTTTCAGCTTTTTCTTTTACTGCTTCAATAAATTTATTAGCAATCTTATCTTGAATAAATACACGAGTTGCATTTGAACAAACTTCTCCTGCTGTGTAAAAGTTTGAATCTATTGCTGTTTGAACAGCTAAATCAAAATCTGCATCTGAAAAAACAATCAGGGGTGCCTTTCCCCCTAATTCTAATGTCACTTTTTTCAAGGTAGAAGCAGACTGAGACATTATTTTTTTTCCTGTTTCAAGGCCACCTGTTAAGGATATTTTTGCTATATCAGGATGTTTGCATAGTGCCTGGCCAACGGAAAAATCTCCATGAACCACTTGAAATAGACCAGCAGGCAATCCTGCCTCAGTAACAATTTCTGCTATTGCATTTGCGGTGTAAGGTGTCATCTCCGAGGGTTTGAGTATAAAAGCATTTCCCATTGCTAGCGCAGGCGCTGATTTCCAGCACGCAATCTGTGTAGGATAGTTCCAAGCTCCTATACCTGCACAAATGCCAAGAGGAACTCGTTCGGTATAACCCCTAGCATTAGTCCATTTGTGAGAAGTTCCAGTTATTGTAGCTGCGAGAGAACCAAAAAACTCGTAAGCCTCTGCACCGCAGGGAACATCGGATGAGAAAGCCTCTGACCATACTTTACCGACATCTTTTACTTCTAGTCTTGTTAATTCATGCAGAGAATGAGCTAGCTTCTTGCTTACTTTAGCCATTATTTGGCCACGTTCCTGACCTGTCAGAGATGACCAATCATGTTGTGCGATTTTTGCAGCTTCTATAGCATCTTGTAATAGCGTATCTGTTGTTTTTTCAACCTCTGCAATTGGCCTGCCATTGACTGGGTTGATCTTTACTAACACACCCCCATCCGAAGTTTTAAAACTGCCATTTATAAAAGCTTTTATTCTATCCATTATTTATATCCAATTTTATGACGTTTTTTTGAAGTTAACTCAAATACTCAAGATAAAATGCTTTAAATTAAAATTTATTCAAACCAAATCTATATATTTTTCTAAATCTGTTTAATCAAATTATTTCTTCCTTGCCCCATTTACTTTACAAAAAATCTTAGAATACTATGCTAACGTTCTTCTCTCAGTGTATCCTATTAGCCAAATTTTTATGTGGATATGATCTGCTCAACATCCTCAAGGATATGCACATGAAGTTACTCGGCAATGATAT
>FUFK010038594.1_pt1 | contig 42240 bp, 36 predicted proteins | sample 1021851 | NCBI WGS metagenome assembly FUFK01 (sample SAMEA51879418, study PRJEB19060) | metagenome
ATTGAGGAGGCTATATTATGGCATGGCGGGGAAGCCTCTAGAGTGTTAGAAGAGTTCAAATCTTTAGATAAAAATCAAGTAAATCAATTAATTAGCTTTGTAAATTCCTTATAAACTCAAATCNGNAAAGTNCGTCATATTTGCTATTGATAATCATTCTCATTAAGATATATAGAATGAAACTTAGTATCATTCTAAAGAAGGGAAAAATTTATGAATTCAGTATTAAGATTCTTAGCAATAGCTGTAATTAGTTTTGTAACAGTTGGCAGTTCATTCGCTAAAGAAGTCAATTTGTATACGTCAAGGCACTATGATTCAGACGATGCATTATATCAAAAGTTTACGAACGATACTGGCATCAAAGTAAACGTTATTTCAGGTAAAGGAAAAGCATTAATGGAAAGACTTGCTTCAGAAGGAGTAAATTCTCCTGCTGATGTCTTCATTACNGTNGATGCTGGTAATCTATGGAAAGTTCAAAAAGATGGAATGTTNCAAAGTATNANCTCANNTACTATNNATTCAATTGTACCTGAAAATTTAAGAGGNCCAAATAACGAGTGGGTCGGAATAGCTAAACGTTCTAGAGTAATTTATTATAATCCAGTAAATGTTTCTGCAGAAGATATGGAAGGGCTTACGTATGAAGATCTTTCAGATCCAAAATGGAAAGGTAGAGTTGCAATAAGAAGTTCTGGTAATATGTATAATCAGTCTTTAGTTGCTTCACTGATTGCCAATAATGGTATTGATGCTACTGAAAAGTGGGCGCATAGATTTGTAGGTAACTTTGCAAGAAAACCTGAAGGTAATGACAGAGCGCAGATTATGGCAGTTGCAAATGGCGAAGCAGATGTTGCTGTAGCAAATAGTTATTACATTGGTTTAATGTTATCCGGAAAAAAAGGTGAAGAACAGCAAGCTGCAGCAAGAAAAGTTGAACTTCATTTTCCTGGCCAAGATGGACGAGGTGCTCATATTAATGTAAGTGGAGCTGGTCTTATGAAAAATGCCCCAAATGCAGATAATGCTGTTAAGTTTATCGAGTTCCTGCTTAGTGAAGAAGCTCAAAGTCACATAGTGAATAACACTTATGAGTTTCCAATGCTTGAAGGTGTTGCACCTAGTGATTTAATAGCTCAATTTGGTTCTGGTTTCAAAGAAGATCAGACTTCAGTTGCAAGCTATGGTGAATTCAATCCTGAAGCTGTTAAGTTGATGGATAGAGTTGGTTGGCAATAATTTAATGTCAACCAGGTTGAGGTAATTTGGTCACCGTCTTTTCTTCTCATTAGTATCCAAGGTCAAATTGCCTCAACAAAAATTAAGGTTATATTAGAGTTTATTGGATAAATAGTATAGGAAACAGCAATTATTTATGAAGTTAGATCTTTGGCAAGTTACACCAGTTGCAACATTTGCAATTTTTATTGCCCCAGTACTTATTGTGCTTTTCAGTTTAGCTGGTGATTACTCTGACAACTGGACACACTTGTACAATTACGTACTGATTGGTTATATAGAAAATTCATTTTACTTAGTTATTGGCGTCTCAATTATGGTTACCATAATTGGTGTCGGCACTGCCTGGTTGGTAACCAACTATAATTTTACAGGAAAAAATATTTTTGAATGGGCGTTAATTTTACCACTTGCTGTACCTCCATATATACTTGCTTACACTTTCACTGGTTTATTCGATACCTTTGGTACTGCGAATAATTTAATAAGGGATCTTTTTGGGCTCGGTGCAGATTTTATTTTTTTTCCTAAAGTAAGAAATGTTCCTGGAGCGATTGTAGTATTTTCCTTCACTCTATATCCATATGTATATCTTGTGAGCAGAATGGCCTTTATAAATCAATCTAGATCAATTCTTGAAGCGGGTAGAACTCTTGGACTTGGTAAACTAGAAGTATTCTATAAATTAGCTGTTCCAATGATTAGACCAGCAATTATTGGGGGCCTCATGCTCGTAATCATGGAAACTTTATCTGATTTTGGAGCAGTTGATCACTTTGCCATTTCAACTTTTACAACTGGAATATTTAGAACATGGTACGGCATGTATGATATTGAAACCGCAAAGCAGTTAGCTTCATTGTTACTCATATTTGCAATTCTATTAATTATATCTGAACGTTACTCCCGAAAAAATGCTAGATATTCAAATGCCAGCTCAGTCTTTAAGCCGCTTTATTTAACTAGGCTGAAAGGTAGTTCAAATATTTTAGCAATATTAATTTGTTTCGTTCCAATCTTTGTTGGTTTTTTATTGCCTGTGATGGAACTTGGGTACTGGGCATTTAATTACAAGTTAGATTTTTTTAATGATAAGTTTCTTACGACTGCATGGAATACATTTTACTTAGCAATAATAGCAGCTTTCTTATGCAGTCTANTAGCTGTTCTTATAAATTTTTCAATTAGATATAAAAAAAATAATTATCTGAAGTTTATGAGTTCCTTTTTGACTGTTGGTTATGCGGTGCCAGGTTTGATACTTGCAATTGGCGTTATGCANCTACTTACATTTTTAGACAGAAACATNGGAGATTATTATTTTGATTTTGTGCTTACAGGTAGTCTAGTTGGATTAGTTTTAGCTTATATAATAAAATCCTATGCGCTCTCAAGTTCTACGATTGAAGCTGGATATCAGCGTATAAATATGAGAATTGATGATGTAGCAAAAACACTTAAAACATCAGGCTGGTCTCTTTTATCTTCAGTTCATTTGCCATTATTAAAAACTAGTTTTCTAACAAGCATGTTATTGGTAGTTTCAGAAGTCATAAAAGAACTTCCCGCAACGCTTATTTTGAGACCATTTAATTTTGATACATTAGCTGTATATACTTATATTTATGCAGCAGAAGAAAGAATGTACGATGCTGCTGCACCTTCTATTGCAATAGTTATGGTAGGGCTTATTCCAATAATAATATTGACTAGAATGATCAGAAGTTCTAGACCTGCATCAAGAGATTAAAAATGGATATAATTCTTGAACTAAAAAATATAAAACACAGCTTCACAAGAGATAATGAAGTTTTAAAAGATGTTTCTCTACAAGTAAATCGAGGAGAGATAATTACGATCTTAGGACCTTCTGGATGTGGCAAAACTACTTTGCTAAGAATTATTGCAGGTCTAGAAGAACAATCAGCAGGAACAGTATCGATAGATAATGAAATTGTTTCAGGGCATTTAAATCATGTAAATACTGAGGAACGAAATATTGGATTGGTTGTTCAGGAAAGAGCATTGTTTCCACACCTCTCGATTGTGAATAATGTAAAATTTGGAATAAAAGGTACTAACAAAAATAATACCGAGAGAGCTATGAGTTTATTAAAGTTATTTAGTGTTGAGAGATATGCAAAAAACTATCCTCATGAAATATCAAGCGGTGAACAACAAAGGGTTGCATTNGCNAGAGCNATGGCGCCAAATCCAAAAATTTTGTTAATGGATGAACCTTTTGGAGCTTTGGATAAGGAATTAAAAGTAAGATTGAGATCTGAGACAAATAAAATTCTTCGAGATAACCTCACTACAACTATTATTGTTTCTCACGATACTGATGACGCGCTAGCAATGTCTGATAGAGTTTTAATTATGAAAGATGGTAATTTTATTCAAAACGGCAAACCTGAAGATGTCATCTCTATAAACTCAAGCGCATCTCAAAAAAACCTTATTTAATTACCTTTTATTTGATGGTAATTTTTAACTTTTACTAATAAGGTATTAATATATATATATTATTAGAAATAATTGAGGAACAAATGGGTATTAGTTTTTGGCAAATATTAATCGTTGTAGCGCTTCTTGTTATACTTTTCGGTAGAGGAAAAATATCTGAATTAATGGGTGACGTAGCTAAAGGTGTAAAAAGTTTTAAAAAAGGCATCAACGACGATGATGAACCAAAGTCAATAAATAAATCAGACGAAGACTCCAAAGATTAACCTTAAGTAATTGTTATGTTACCTGGTATCGGAGGAGTAGAGTATCTTGTCATTGCAGCATTAATTATCATTTTTGTTGGACCGAAAGATTTGCCGGCAGTATTAAGAACTTTTGGCAGGTGGTGGGGTAAAATTAGAAACTTCTCAAGAGAATTTAGATCTAGTATCAATGAGATAGCAAAAGAAACAGGTGTAGATGATATTAAGTCTAAAGTTGAAAATACAAATCCCAAAAACTTTACAGACGAGATGCGTGACTCAATAAATAAAAATATCATTCAGTCAGAAAATCAGAAAAAAGAAAATGAGTGATACAAATGAAACACTTGATGAAGGAAAGCAACCTTTAATTCAACATCTTGTAGAACTAAGAAGCAGACTTATTAAATCACTAATTTTGATTACTGTTATGTTTGTTGTTGCATATATCTTTGCAGACACAATTTATAACTTTTTAGTTCAACCATATGCCGATGCTGTACAAGGTGAATCTGGCAGAAGGCTTATATTTACTGCTTTACACGAAACCTTTTTTACTTATTTAAAAGTAGCACTATTTGCCTCTATTTTTGTTTCTCTTCCATTTATACTGATACAAATTTGGATTTTTGTTGCACCTGGTCTTTATCGCAATGAGAAAACTGTTGTTATTCCATATTTAATTGCAACGCCAATATTATTCTTGTTAGGAGCGGCATTGGTTTATTATTTTATTATGCCACTTGCCATCAAATTCTTTCTATCTTTCGAATCGATTGGTGGCCAAGGAACATTACCAATCCAATTAGAAGCTAAGGTAAATGAGTATTTAAGCTTAATTATGCGTCTAATATTTGCATTCGGTATCAGTTTTCAACTACCAGTTCTTTTGACATTATTAGCAAGAGTAGGTTTTGTCAGTTCTGAAGGATTAAGAAAAAATAGAAAGTATGTGATTGTAGGAGTTTTTGCAGTAGCAGCTATTTTAACACCACCTGACCCGATCTCCCAAATAGGGCTTGGAATACCAATATTATTGCTGTATGAAATTTCAATATTTGCTGTAAAATTTATCGAAGGAAAAAAACCTAAATCCGAGTAAAACATGCATGACATTAAGAAAATAAGGGAGAATCCCTCAGATTTAGATGAGTTATTAGCCAAAAGAAAACATCCGCCAGTTTCAAATCAGATAATTGAATTAGATGAAAAGAACAGAGAAATTATTGGTGAGCTTCAAGTTATTCAAGAAGAGAGAAACGCCAAGTCAAAGCTCATAGGAGAATATGCGGCTAAAGAAAAAAATGATGAAGCCGCTAAGTTAAAGGCCGAAGTTACAAGTTTAAAAGATAAAATGCAGGAGTTAGAGAATAGTCAAAGAGAAAAACAAGAAGAACTCAATACTGTTTTATCTTCTTTACCTAATAATCCAGCAGATGATGTGCCAGTTGGAGATGAAAGTTTAAATAAAGAAATTAAGCTGGAAGGCAACAAAAAAGAATTTACTTTTACTCCAAAAGAACACGATGAATTAGGCGAAAACCTAAATATGATGAGTTTTGAACAAGCCACAAAAATCTCTGGAGCGAGGTTTGTTGTACAAAGTGGCTTGATTGCTAGAATGGAAAGAGCAATATCTAATTTTATGTTAGATCTTCATACAAATGAATTTGGATACACAGAGATGAATGTTCCTATACTTGTTAAAGACCAATCAGTTTATGGTGTGGGACAGCTTCCTAAGTTTAAAGATGATTTATTTAAAACAACCGATGACTATTGGCTTATACCAACGGCCGAGGTTCCTCTTAGTAATATGACTAGAGAGTCAATTATTGATATTTTAGATTTACCTAAACGATATGTATCTCATACGCCATGTTTCAGATCTGAAGCTGGCGCAGCAGGGAAAGATACAAGAGGTATTATGAGACAACATCAATTTTATAAAGTTGAGCTTGTTAGTTTAACATCAGAAAGTCAATCTAAGGATGAACATGAAAGAATGTTAAGTTGTGCAGAGGAAGTTTTAAAAAGATTAAATCTTCATTATAGAGTTGTCATATTGTCTTCTGAGGATATGGGTTTTGCTGCACAAAAAACATATGATATTGAAGTATGGTTGCCTGGTCAAAAAGCTTACAGAGAAATATCTAGTTGCTCTAATTGCGGAGATTTTCAAGCAAGAAGAATGAACTCTCGTTATAAAGAAGGTAAAGAAACTAAATTTTTGCATACATTAAATGGATCAGGCTTAGCCGTAGGACGAACCTTAATATCTATTCTTGAAAATTATCAAAATGAAGATGGGACTATTCAGGTGCCAGATGCTCTTATTCCATACATGGGTGGAATAAATCAAATTTCAAATTAATTCATCTATATGTCAGTTATTAATCTTAATGAAGCGAGGATATTAATTACAAATGATGATGGAATATCTGCAGAGGGTATTAAAATACTAAGAGCTATTGCTAATGAATTTTCAAATGATGTCTGGGTCGTTGCACCTGAACATGAAAAAAGTGGTGCATCACATGCTTTGTCTTTTCAAAACGAATTAACACTTAAAAAGTACGAAGAGAAGACATTTTCAGTTAATGGTACTCCTAGCGATTGTGTTGCAATTGGTATAAGCAATGTTTTAAAAGATAAAAGACCAGATTTAATTCTGTCAGGTATCAATAGTGGCTGCAATGTTGGAGAGGATGTTACATATTCAGGCACAATTGCTGCAGCAATGGAAGGTTTAATTAGACGCATTCCATCAATTGCAATCAGTCAAAATTATGAAGCTGGCAAAAAAAATCAAATTGTTTGGGATGCTTCAAAAAAATTTTTAAAAAATATTTTACTTGAACTTACAATTCTTGGCTGGCCAAATAATGTATTCATGAATATTAATTTTCCATATTGCACAGCTGATTTAGTTAAAAGTATACAGATAACAACACAAGGAAACAGGGAAACTGACGACTTAATAATTAATGAAGTTCAGAAGTCAAAATTCAGATTCGGTTTAAGAAGGCGGCTTGAAGAAAATGTTAATCTAAGTATTCCTCCACTAAATGAAACAGTTGAGGGATATATGAGTGACGTAGAGGCACTGGCAGATCATCACATATCAATAACACCTCTTCATTTAGATCTTACGCATCACAAAAGTCTAAGTGATTTAAAAAAAGGTTTAAAAACTGATCTAAATTAATTATTTAGTTCAAAAATATTACCTAAGTATGTATATTGCCTAAGTTATTTTAAAGGAGAATTTCATGGAACAAATGCTCATTCAACTAATGCCATTATTCTTAATTTTTGCAATTTTTTATTTTTTATTGATAAGACCTCAGCAAAGAAGAGCAAAAGAACATAGAGAGATGGTTGCTGCTGTTCAGCGAGGTGACAAGATCGTCAGCTCAGGAGGAGTCAGAGGAAAAGTAGTCAAAGTAATCGGAGATACTGATGTGGAGGTTGAAATATCCTCAGGAGTAAATGTTGTAATGATTAAATCAACAATTGCCGAAGTAGAGAAAGTAAATACATCACAATAAATTTTCATGCTGTACTTTTCAAATTTAAAAATATTTTCAGTATTGGCTGTAATCATAATTACTTTACTTTTTGCTGTTCCCAATTTCTTTGGGAAAGATCAATTAGAAACATTTCCAAATTTTTTTCCTAAGCAACAAGTAAACCTCGGCTTGGACCTTCAAGGAGGCTCACATTTATTGTTAGAGGTTGATACAGAAGAAATTATAAAGGAGAGAGTAGAAAACCTTAACGCAGACGTTCGAAGAGTCTTAAAGAAAAACAATCTTAATTATAGTAATTTCAAGGTTTCAAATGAATCCCTAAAATTCATTGTAGAGGGTTTTAATAGCGAAATTCAAAAAGAAATTTCCGAGCTATCCATGAGTAACTCTCAAAATATTCTTGCAATGGGAGATCAAACTAATCTAATTATCACCCAAGAAGAAAATACTGTTCAGATAAATTTTACTGAAGAATTTATAAAACAATCTGTTTCGAATGCAGTTGCCCAATCGTTAGAAATTGTTCGAAGGAGAATAGATGAACTCGGCACAAGAGAGCCATCAATACAAAGACAAGGATCATCCAGGATAATAATTCAATTACCAGGCATTGATGACCCAGACCGTATTAAGTCTTTACTGGGCCAAACGGCTAAACTTACTTTTCAATTAGTTGATACTTCTGTGAATTTCGACCCTTTTAATCCCTCGAAGGCACCAATTGGTTCAGAAATTTTGGCATCTGATGCGGATGAAGAGTTTAAATACATTGTAAAAAAGCGAATTATGGTTGGAGGTGAAAATCTTGTTGATGCGCAACCTGGTTTTGATCCTCAAACAAATGAACCAATTGTATCTTTTAGGTTTGATCGTATAGGTGCAACAAAGTTTGGAAGGGTTACACAGCAAAATGTGGGCAAACCTTTTGCGATTGTACTTGATAATAAAGTAATAAGTGCGCCAGTAATAAGGGAAGCTATTTTGGGTGGTTCTGGTCAGATTTCTGGAGGTTTTGACTCAGAAGAAGCAAATGATCTTGCTATTCTTTTGCGAGCTGGTGCTTTACCTGCCCCACTAATTATTTTAGAAGAAAGGTCGGTTGGACCTGATCTTGGCGCTGACTCAATTGAAGCGGGTCAATTTGCAGCAATAATTGGTTTTATTGCTGTCATTATTTTTATGATATTTGTCTATAGATATTTTGGCCTGCTTGCAGATATAGCATTAATTATAAACTTATTTATGGTCCTTGGCGTTTTATCTTTGTTTCAAGCAACTCTAACATTACCTGGTATCGCTGGAATAATATTAACAATTGGAATGGCTGTGGATGCAAATGTTCTAATTTTTGAGAGAGTAAAAGAAGAAATTAGAAATGGATCGAATATGATGAATGCTGTTGAAAACGGGTATAAAAGAGCTTTATCAACTATATTAGATGCAAATATAACAACATTGATTGCTGCAATAATATTATTTTTTATGGCTTCGGGGCCAGTGAGAGGTTTCTCTATTACATTGGCTATTGGAATCTTTACATCAGTTTTCACTGCCTTTACTTTTACAAGGTTACTAATTTCATTCAACGCTAAAAGATTAAAACCAAATTTTGTAGGTCTAAGTAAAAATGCTTAATATATCTGGAACACAAATTAATTTTTTAAAAGTAAGGGTAATTACCTTTATTCTTTCTGCAATATTGATATTTCTTTCAATAGGGGCTTTTTTTGTAAATGGATTGAATTTTGGAATTGATTTTAAGGGTGGTACACTTATTGAAATCGAAACATCTCAAGAAATAGAAATTTCTGGTTTAAGAGATAACTTAAATACTCTTGAATTAGGGGATGTTCAAGTTCAAGAATTTGGATCAAGTAAAAATTTACTAATTAGAGTAGAGCAACAACTAGGTGGAGATCAAGTTCAACAAGATGTTGTTCAAATAGTAAAAGATAGCTTAGGGTCTTATCTTTCAACCGATATTAATTTTAGAAGAACTGAGGTTGTAGGGCCTAAGGTTAGTGGAGAATTAATACAATCTGGTGCTATAGCAATTTTTGTCGCTGTATTTGCAATGCTTGTTTACATTTGGTTTAGGTTTGAATGGCAGTTTTCACTTGGAGCAGTTCTCGCACTTGTTCATGACGTCATATTAACCATAGGTGTTTTTTGTATAACTCAATTAGAGTTCAATTTACCCATCATTGCTGCAATACTTACTATTGTTGGATACTCTATGAACGATACAGTTGTTGTGTACGATAGGGTCAGAGAAAACTTACGTAAGTACCGTTCAAAGGAAATTACAGATTTATTAAATTTGTCAATTAACGATACTTTATCAAGAACAATCGTAACTTCTGTGACTACGCTTTTAGCTTTGTTATCGTTATTCATTTTTGGAGGTGAAGTGATTAAAGGGTTTACGTTTGCAATGATTTGGGGAGTTATAGTTGGAACATATTCATCAATTTTTGTAGCAGCGCCATTACTGAGATACCTTGATGTAAAACGTGAGTGGAATACGACGTCAGCAGTAGACTCAACTAGATAATTTAGTAAAGATTTTGTGCAACTACCATTGCTAACAGCATAGGAATGGAAAGCACGGTGTTTGTTCTTGAGAATAGCATTGCTGTTCTAGCTGATTTTGCTTTTGTATCTGCATCAACTTCAACAATTCCCAATGCTTTCTTTTGATTTGGCCAAATAACCATCCATACATTATAAGCCATTATGATAGCAAGCCACATACCAATTCCTATTGTAAGTTCTTTACCATTAAATCCATAAGCCAATGTAAATGTAAGAGCATTGACTGATCCCTCATGTCCATAATAAAGAGCTAGAGTTGTAAGACCTGTAATCAATGTTGCCAAAGCAGCCCATCTGAACCAGAAAAGAGCCGCAGGGGCAATAACTTTTCCTATCGCTGGTTTTTGCTCATCAGGAATATTTGGCATATTAGGAATCTGTACGAAATTAAAGTAATAGAGGAGGCCAATCCACATGACTCCAGATATGACGTGAAGAAATCTCGANAGTGAGGCCCAATATAGTTGGTCAAAGCCACCATAGTGGCCTGTAACCATAATGAGCAAAAGAATTGCCAACAAAGTTCCAAGAATGACTGTTCTTTGCAATGATTGTAATATTGATGCCATTAACGATTCATAGCATGTTTTATGCGTGTGTGTAAAATATTTATGTGACTATTTGAGAATTTTATTTAAATACTGTCCTGTATAACTTTTTTTGAGTTTTGCAATATCTTCTGGTGAACCGCTTCCTATTATTTCACCGCCACCGTCACCCCCTTCCGGGCCCAAGTCAATGATCCAATCAGCTGTTTTTATGACGTCTAAATTATGCTCTATCACAACAACAGTGTTACCTTGATCTACTAAAATTTGGAGTACCTCGAGTAGTTTCTTAATGTCATGGACATGAAGTCCCGTAGTTGGCTCATCAAGTATGTACAAGGTTTTGCCTGTGGCTCTTTTTGAAAGTTCTTTTGAAAGTTTAATTCTTTGCGCTTCACCACCCGATAAAGTAGTAGCTTGCTGACCAATTTTTATATAGCCAAGCCCTACATTTTGAAGTGTATCGAGTTTCTTTTTAATCATTGGGATTGCTTCAAAAAAAGAACATCCTTCTTCAACTGTCATATCTAAAATATCTGCAATACTCTTATCTTTGTACTTAATTTCAAGCGTTTCTCTGTTGTATCTTTTGCCCTCACATTCATCGCAAGTGACATATACATCAGGAAGAAAGTGCATCTCTATCTTAATTACACCATCACCTTCACAAGCTTCACATCTACCGCCCTTAACATTAAATGAAAATCTTCCAGCTTTATAACCTCTGGCTTTTGATTCTGGCAAACCGGTAAACCAGTCTCTTATAAAAGTGAAGGCTCCGGTATAAGTTGCAGGATTTGATCTTGGGGTCCTTCCAATTGGAGATTGGTCAATATCTATAACTTTATCAAGCTCTTGAAGACCCTTTATTTCCTTGTGCTTTGCAGGTGTGTACCTTGACCCGTTCAACGTTTGTGCGACTGACTTAAAAAGCGTATTAATTGTTAAAGTTGATTTACCGCTACCAGAAACTCCGGTAATACAAGTAAGTGTTCCAAGAGGAATTTCGCAGTCGACATTTTTAAGATTATTGCCCTCAGCTTTTATAATTTCTATATATTTATTATTTAGTGCTTTTCTTCTATTGCTAGGTATTTCAATTTTTAGTTTACCAGATAAGTATTGACCAGTTATGCTATTTTGATTTTTTTTAATTTTAGTAACATTACCCTCAGCAACTACTCTTCCGCCATTTACGCCAGCAGCCGGTCCCAAGTCAACTACATGATCAGCTGTCGTGATTGCCTCTTCATCATGCTCAACGACAATAACTGTATTTCCAAGATCTCTTAATCTTTTAAGAGTTTTTAGCAATCTTTCATTATCACGCTGATGCAAGCCAATCGAGGGTTCGTCTAGCACATAGAGAACTCCTGTCAAACCTGATCCAATTTGTGATGCAAGACGAATACGTTGTGACTCACCACCTGATAAACTACCCGAACCTCTTGAAAGAGTTAGATATTCAAGACCTACATTATTTAAAAAAAGTATCCTTTCATTGAGTTCCTTAAGAATTCTAAATGCAATTTCTTTTTCTTTTTTTGTTAATTTTTTTTCAAGTTTCTGAAACCAAATAACAAGTTCTTTAATAGATTTGTCGCATACTTCACCTATGTGCAGCTTGTCTATCTTTACAGCCAATGCAGTCTCTTTAAGNCTAAAACCATTGCATGCATGACATCTTACTTCACTCTGATATCTCTCAATTCTTCCACGCATCCAATCACTTTCTGTCTCTAGATATCTGCGCTCAAGATTATTGATTACTCCTTCGAAAGGTCTTTCATATTCATAACCGTCATCATAAGTAAATTTTAATTCTGTTTCACCAGACCCATAAAGAACTATGTTTTGAATTTTTTTTCCCAATGATTTCCAGGGTGTATCAAGTGAAAATTTATATTTTCTAGCTACAACCTTTAATATATTTCTAAAATACCCGTATCTNGAGACTGGCCAAGGAGCAAGTGCGTCCTCATTTATTGAAAGGTTTTTATTTGGAACAACTAAATTAGGATCAATTGATAAATCGGTACCAATTCCATCACACTCTTCACACGCTCCATAAGGATTATTAAAAGAAAATAACCTTGGTTCAATTTCGTCAATTGTGAAACCGGATACAGGACAAGCAAATTTTGATGAAAATAGTTCATTATCTACTTTACCATTTTTCATCTCGAAGTTTTCAACGATCACCAATCCATCACTTAAATTGAGGGCAGTTTCGACACTATCCGCTAACCTGTTACCTATTTCATCGTTTAGTACGATACGGTCTACTACAACCTCGATGTCATGTTTCTTTTTTTTATCAATTTCAGGTAAAGAGTCGAATTCGTATAATTCCCCATCAATCTTTACTCTTTGAAAACCTTTCTTGTGCAATTCTTGTAATTCCTTTTTGTACTCACCTTTTCTTCCTCTGATAATTGGAGACAATATTAGAAACTTTGAACCTATTTCTCTTTCTTTTATTCGATCAACTATTTGGGTCACTGTCTGACTTTTAATGGGTAATCCTGTTGCAGGAGAATAGGGTATTCCAACTCTCGCAAAAAGAAGACGAAGATAATCATACACCTCAGTAACAGTACCAACTGTTGACCTAGGATTTTTTGATGTTGTTTTTTGTTCGATGGAAATTGCGGGACTTAACCCTTCTATTAAATCAACATTTGGTTTTTGCATCATTTGCAAAAACTGTCTTGCATAAGCTGATAAGCTCTCAACGTATCTTCTTTGACCTTCAGCATAAATAGTATCAAAAGCAAGGGAAGATTTACCTGAGCCAGACAAACCAGTTATTATTGTCAGCTTCTCACGGGGTATTTTGACGTTAACATTTTTTAAATTATGCTCACGAGCTCCTTGTACAGAAATTGTCTTACTCATAAGAATTAATTAATCTTAACACTCCTGATTTAAAGATAACCTGTGCATAAACAGCAAAATAGGGATTTTTGTATGTACAGTGTATCAATATCTGGATAAATTACAGTATATGGCTGCTAGTTTAAATAAAGTAATGCTAATAGGTAATCTTGGAGCAGATCCCGTAATTCGTCAGACTCAAGATGGAAAAAGGCTTGCCCAACTTAGCTTAGCTACATCCGAGTCATGGAAAGACAAGGCTACAGGCGAGAAAAAAGAAAAAACCAGTTGGCACAGAATAGTCATATTTAACGATGGTTTAGCAGGTGTTGTTGAGAGTTACCTTAAAAAAGGTTCAAAAATTTACATTGAAGGCCAATTACAAACTAGGAAATTTACAGATCAAAGCGGAGTTGAAAAATATACGACGGAAATAGTTCTTGGAAACTATAATGGCACACTTACCATGCTTGACTCAAGGAACTCAGGAGGCGGCGATTCAATTCCAGATATGGGTTCAGATATAAATCAAGACATGGGAGANAGTGCTCCACCTGACCTTGATATAGACGACGAAATACCCTTTTAAGTCTACTTTTTTCAATCGAAAACTGGGCAAATTTCTGATATAATCTTNTTAATTTTTATAACAAAATCGTGCTTATTTTTCCTATTTTTTAGGGATTTTTAGCGCTTCAATAGGTAATAGAATTGACTGATTCCAAGGATCAAAATGAAGATCTTAAAACAGGTAAAGAGCAATCTGTAATCCCCATATTAATCGATACAGAAATGCAAAATTCTTACCTCGATTACGCTATGAGCGTAATCGTTAGCAGGGCATTACCCGATGTTAGAGACGGACTAAAACCAGTTCACAGAAGGATTTTATATGCAATGCATGAGTCAGGCTATGAGTGGAATAAGCAACATAGAAAGAGTGCTCGAGTTGTCGGTGATGTTATTGGTAAATATCATCCGCATGGAGATCAAGCTGTTTATGATGCGTTGGTCAGACTTGCCCAAGACTTCTCAATGAGCGTGCCACTATTAGATGGTCAAGGTAATTTTGGATCAATGGATGGTGATAGGGCTGCTGCAATGAGATACACGGAAGTTAGAATGGCAAAAATTGCTAGTTTCCTTCTAGAAGATATAGAAAAAGAAACAGTCGACTTCAGACCTAATTATGATGAAACTGAAAGTGAGCCATCTGTTCTTCCTGCAAAATATCCAAACCTACTTGTCAACGGTGCAGGTGGTATAGCCGTTGGTATGGCGACTAACATTTTACCTCATAATTTAGGAGAGGTCATTGATGCTAGTATTGCTTACCTTAAAAATACCGATGTAACTTTTGAGGAAATAAATCAAATTATAAAAGGCCCAGACTTTCCTACGGGTGGAACAATTATTGGCATAAAAGGCATAAAAGACTCTCAGTCATCAGGAAGAGGCTCAATCATTGTTCAGGCAAAATCAAACATAGAGGAATTTAAAACAGATCGAGAGGCAATCGTATTTACCGAAGTACCTTACCAAGTTAACAAATCATCTTTGCTTGAGAAAATAGCTGAACTTGTCAGAGATAAAAAAATTGATGGTATAAGTGATTTAAGAGATGAGTCTGACCGCCAAGGAGTGAGGGTTGTTGTTGAATTAAAAAAAGGGGTAATATCACAAGTTGTATTAAATAAATTATATAAATTTACTGCACTACAAAGTTCTTACGGTGTTAATTCATTGGCGTTGGTAAACGGAAAACCAAAATTAATGAATATAAAAGAATTCATTCACCATTTTATAGAATTCAGAAAAGAAATTATCAGAAACAGGACTCGTCATGATCTCGGCAAAGCAAGAGATAGGGCCCATGTATTGATTGGCCTAGCAGTTGCTGTTGCTAATGTTGATCAAATAATAGAAATAATTAAAAGCTCCAAAGATCCTAATGAGGCAAGAACCTCGCTTCTTAAAACTAAGTGGCTAAGCAAGGATATTGATGATTTGTTAAAGTTAGTTGATGACCCAAGGCAAATTAAAAATGAAAAAGAAATTTATTTAACAGACGAGCAGGCCAAAGCGATANTAGAGTTAAGGTTGCAACGTTTGACAGCTCTAGGTAAAGATGAGATCAAGTCAGAGTTATCAGATCTTTCCAATCAAATAAACAAATTCCTCTCAATATTAAGGGATACTGAGGTATTGAATGATGTAATAAATGTTGAGCTAAATGAAATTAAAAAGCAATTTGCAATACCAAGAAGAACAGAAATTAATGAGGGCGAGGCTACAGATATTGATCAAGAAGACCTAGTTCAAAGAAGTGATATGGTCGTAAGTGTAACAAACTCAGGTTATATAAAAAGGGTTCCTTTAAATATGTACAGAGCACAGAAAAGAGGTGGCAAAGGAAGAGCGGGAATGAAAACCAATGAAGAAGATTTTGTAACTCAAGTTTTTACATCAAGTACTCATGACAATATGTTGTTTTTCTCGTCTGGAGGAATAGCTTACAAACTTAAGACATGGAAGATTCCTGAGTCATCACCCCAAGCTAAGGGCAAAGCAATAATCAATCTCTTAAATCTTAAAGACACTGAAAGTCTATCAAGTATCCTTGTGTTGCCAGAAAATAAACAATCAAATGGAAATGAGTATTTAATATTTGCTACATCAGACGGCAGCATCAGAAAAAATAGTTTAGAAGATTTCAAAAGGATTCAAGCAAATGGTAAAATTGCAATGAAACTAGATAATAATAATGCAATCGTAGGTGTAAAACTTTGTAGTGATGAAGACGATATTTTACTATCAACAAAACATGGAAAGTGTATTCGAACTCCTGTTTCAAAATTGAGAACAACTAAAAGTAGAAGTTCGGTGGGTGTAAGGGGCATCAGGCTAACAAAAGATGATAAAATTATTTCAATTTCTGTCATTTCTCATACTGATGTATCGTCAGCAGAAGCAAAAGCTTACTTAAAAATGATTTCAAAGGAAAAAGGAATGCAAGAAGAAACCGAGAGTGACGATAATGATACTGATAACTCTGTTTCTGACATTGAAATATCTAAGGATCGATATGATGAATTAAAAGCGAGAGAACAATTCATTTTAACCGTTACTGAAAATGGCTTTGGTAAAAGATCTTCTTCTTACCAGTTTAGAGTTTCTAATCGCGGAGGATCGGGCATTATGTGTATTGCGACATCAGATAGAAATGGCGATGTTCTAGCTTCTTTTCCAGTCAATAATGATGATGATATAATGCTGATAACTAAAACAGGTCAATTAATTCGCTGCCCGGTAAAAGATGTTCGCGTAGCTGGTAGAAATACGCAGGGAGTAAGTATATTTAAAACAACAAAAGAAGAAAAAGTTGTTTCTGCAAGCAGAGTTGAGCTAGATAGTTAATAAATTACTAGAGGTCTTTAAATAATCATTATATATTCCAAACATGAGTAGAACTGGCATATATCCTGGAAGCTTTGATCCCATTCATAAAGGGCACATTGATATTATCAATAGGGCTACAAAACTTGTTGATAAATTATATATCGCAGTTGCTGACAGCCCGCATAAATCACCTTTATTTGATTTAGATGAAAGAAAAGAAATGATAGAAAATGAGTTTTCATCAAATGATAAAATTGAAGTAATTGCATTTGATAATTTATTGATTGATTTAGCTAATTCGCTAGATGCAAAGATACTCATAAGAGGTCTTCGTGTTGTTTCTGATTTTGAATATGAGTTTCAGATGTTGGGTATGAATAGACAATTAGATAATAATATTGAAACAGTATTCTTGATGGCAGACGCTCAACGGCAATCAATTTCCTCTAATTTTGTAAAAGAAATTGCACGTTTGGGAGGAAATATCAGTAATTTTACAAATAAGTTTGTTGAGCAAAAATTAAAAGATAAATTCAAATAAATAAAATGAAATTAATAAGAACTTTAATCTTTGTATTTTCATTTTTTATAGCGTTAATCGCAGAAGGAGTTGTCATGGCAAATGATCCAGAAAATTCAATCCAAATAGAGCTGAAAGATGGTAATGTAATAATAGAATTACTACCTGATATTGCTCCAAATCACGTAAATAGAATTAAAGAACTTGCAAGAGAAGGCTTTTATGATGGAGTACCCTTTCACCGTGTTATAGAGGGCTTTATGGCTCAAACTGGTGATGGCGAAAATAGAAATGGAACAGGCGGATCAACCAAACCTGATTTGAAAAATGAATTTGGTGATACACCTCATCTTCGTGGAACAGTATCAATGGCAAGAACAGCCGACCCGGATTCAGCTAATAGTCAATTTTTTATATGTTTTGCCGAGGCTCCACATCTAGATGGCCAGTATACTGTTTTTGGTCAAGTCGTAGAAGGGATGGAGTTTGTTGACAAGATTAAACGAGGAGAGCCAGGCTCTGGAAGTGTAGATGACCCAGATGAAATGATAACTGTAAGGGTCATTTCAGATCTATAATTTTCATGAAATTAAGTCAATTTGACTTTGAACTACCAGATAATCTGATCGCTGAAAGACCATGTGAGCCTCGAGAAGAATCGAGGATGTTGGTTTATAAAAATGAGATATCTGATACGAACTTCAGTAAATTTAATGATTATGTTGGCCATAATGACTTGGTTGTAATTAATAACACAAAAGTTATCCCTATTTTCCTTGAGGGATTTCACTCAAAAAAAAACATTAAGGTTACGCTTCATAAAAAACTATCAAGCAATAAGTGGCTTGCATTTTTGAAACCTGCAAAGAATGTAAGTGAAAACAGTATAATCAGTTTCAATAATGAGATCTCTTGTACAATTAGAAAAAAATTAGATTATGGTGAGGTTGAATTAGAATTTAATTGTAGCGAGGAAGAATTTGATAATTATTTGAACCAATTTGGACTTATGCCGCTGCCACCATATATTCAAAAAAAAAGGAAAAGTGATAAAAAGGATTTTACTGATTATCAAACTGTGTATGCAAAAGAAAAAGGTTCTGTAGCAGCTCCTACTGCTGGTTTACATTTTAATGATGAAATAATAAACAAACTGGTTGAGAGTGATCAATTAGCTGAGATTACTTTACATGTTGGGGCCGGTACGTTCTTGCCTATAAGAAACGAGGATGTTGATAATCATGTAATGCATTCTGAGTACGGTATAATTGATGAAAAAACTGCACTGAAAATTAATCAATGTAAGAAAAAAGGTGGAAAAATTATTGCTGTTGGAACAACGACACTAAGACTTTTAGAAAGTGCCGCAAAAAATAATGTAGTAGAGAAATTTAATAGAGAAACTAATATATTTATAAAGCCTGGATATAAGTTTCAAATTGTTGATATGCTATTGACTAACTTTCATTTACCAAAATCTACTTTATTGCTATTAGTCTCCGCATTTGCAGGCACTGAAGAAATATTTAAAATTTATAAACATGCCGTAACAAATAAATACCGTTTCTTTTCATACGGTGATGTTAGTTTACTATTTAAGAAATGAGCGATTTTAAAATACTAAAAACAGATGGAAATGCCAGAAGGGGTAAATTAATAACCTCTCATGGGGAGATAAATACGCCTGCTTTTATGCCAGTTGGTACAGCTGCAACCGTCAAAGGTGTCTTTACAAAGGACCTAATTGAAACAGGCTCGGAAATCCTTTTAGGAAATACTTATCATCTAATGCTCAGACCAGGATCCGAACTAATAAAAGAGTTCGGCGGGCTTCACAAGTTTATGAATTGGGACAAACCTATACTCACAGATTCTGGTGGATACCAAGTATTTTCTCTATCTAAACTAAGAAAGATTAGTGAGGAAGGTGTTAAGTTTTCATCACATATAGATGGAAAAGAAGTAATGCTTACTCCAGAAAGTTCAATGGAAATACAAACTAACTTAAACTCAGATATTGTAATGGCGTTTGATGAATGTACAGCTTTTCCTTGTACCCATGATCAAGCAAAAAACTCAATGGAATTATCTATGAGATGGGCAAAAAGATGTAAAGATTATTTCATAGAAAGAAATAACAACAAATTATTTGGCATCGTTCAGGGAAGCGTGTTTGAGGATTTAAGAAAAGAGTCTGTAAAAGCTCTAGAAGCAATAAATTTTGATGGTTATGCAGTAGGGGGTCTTGCAGTAGGTGAAAGCCAAGCTCAAATGTTTGAGGTACTTGAATTTACTTCGCCTCATCTACCTGACGACAAACCACATTATTTAATGGGTGTGGGCAAGCCTGATGATATTCTTGGTAGTGTTGCTAGAGGAATTGATATGTTTGATTGCGTATTGCCAACTAGAAGTGGTAGGAATGGACAAGCCTTTACTCGTCATGGACCAATTAATATTAGAAATGCAAAATACAAAAATTTAGATGATCCAATTGATAAAAACTCAGATAATCCTGTATGTAAAAATTACTCTGCTGGGTATATACATCATTTATTTAATGCAAAGGAGATGCTAGGTGGCATGTTGCTTTCTTTGCACAATATATATTTTTATCAGAGTCTTATGGCAGATATTAGAAAATCTATAGAGGAGGATCGCTTTATGTCTTTTTCAAAAGAATTTCTTGAAAGTTATAAATCTTAGTTACTTACCTTTGAATTCAGCTTTTTTCTTTTGAATGAACGACATTACTCCAATTTTGCTATCCTCAGTTTTGCCAGCAATTGTTTGTGCTGAGCTTTCCGCAGCAAGCTGACCTTCAAAGTTATTCGAAAAACTATCCCAATATAATTGTTTAATTAATTTTAAAGCTACAGTAGGTCCTGAAGCTAATGTTCTTGCTGTACTCATTACTTCTTCCATTAGTTTGTCATCTTCAACAACATGATTTACAAGACCCCATTCAAGAGCTTTATCAGCTAAAACTTTTTCACCAATTAATGAAAATTCCATTGCTCTTGCCATACCTATTTTTCGAGGAATTACGTACGTAGAGCTAGCATCTGGTACAAGCCCTATAAATTTAAACGCTTGATAAAAGTATGCAGATTTAGAGGCATAAACTAAATCTCCAAATACACCCAATGAACAACCTGCGCCAGCAGCCACTCCATTAACAGCCGTAATCAATGGAACATTTAGATTTTTTAAATCTATTAAAAAAGGATGGTAAACTTTTTCTAAGGTTTCTCCCGGATCTATATTATCACCTAAGCTTGCTCCTTCAACAAGGTTTGCGCCCGCACAAAAACCTCTTCCAGCTCCTGTTAGGACGGCACATCGAACTTTTAATTCTCCACTATTTATAGATTTTACTTGCTTATGAAGCTCTGAAATCATGTCCATAGAAAGTGCGTTTAGCCTTTCAGGGTCATTCAGCGTTAAAATAGCTATATCATCAACGATTTCAGTTTTTAAAACATTGGTCATTTATTAAGTATTACATGCATATGAGAAAACAAAAAAGTATATTTTTTTGTTATTTTGGATTAGTTTATAAAACTTGTTTAATAAAGGATAAAATATGGGATTAGGAAACGTATCTATAGGGAGCACTTATCCAGAGGTAAGTAGAGAAGAAATGCTCTCAAAATTAAATAAATTAAAACAACCATTTTTAAAAAACTTCAACCCAGATTTAAATGTACGTATTGATCGTATAAAAAGAATACAAACTTTAGTTGAGGAAAATATAGATGCTTTTCATGACGCGTTAAGATCTGATTTTGGCACACGACATGAGCAGTTAAGCCTAATGGCTGACACAATGCCTGTAATTAATAATGCAAAAGACGCCTTAAAAAATATTAAAAGATGGGTTAAGCCTGATAAGCGAAAACCTAACTTCCCATTAGGATTACTTGGCGCAAAAGCTTATGTTCAATTCCAGCCTTATGGAGTAGTTGGTGTTATTTCTCCTTGGAACTTCCCACTAACTCTAAGTATTGCGCCTTTAATAGAAATATTTGCGGCTGGAAATAATGCAATGATGAAGCTCTCAGAGTTCGTTCCAGCAACCTCTGAATTAACTGAAGAACTTATTAATAAATTTTTTAGTGATGAAGAAGTTGTTATAGTAAATGGAGGTCCTCAAACCTCGCAAGATTTTGCAGGATTACCATTTGATCATCTGCTTTTCACTGGATCAACAAATGTAGCTAAAAAAGTTGCATCTGAGGCAGCATCAAATTTAGTACCGCTTACTCTTGAATTAGGTGGCAAGTCACCAGTAATAGTTGGTCCAAATGCCAAAATGAAAAAAAGTGTTGATAAGATAATGATGGGAAAGCTCTTAAATGGAGGGCAAATTTGCATATCACCTGATTATGTAATGGTTCCTGAGGGGCAAACAGATGAATTTGTTGATCATGCAAAATCCCATGTTAGTGAAAATTATCCAACGATAAAAAATAATCCAGATTATACATCCATAATTCATTTGAATCACTACGAGAGACTTCGTGAATTAGTAAAAGATGCTGAGTCAAAGGGAGCTACTATTGTAGAAATAAACCCTGCAAACGAAGACCTTTCGCAACAAGAGCACCATAAAATATTACCTACTTTAGTTTTAAATCCAACGGATGATATGAAGATTATGCAAGAAGAAATATTTGGACCTTTATTGCCAGTAAAAACATACAAAAGCTTTAATGAAACAATAGAGTTCATAAATAAGAACCCTAAAGCGCTTGCAATATATTATTTTGGCGATGACAAAAAAGAAATTGATACTGTGTTAAACAATACTTCATCTGGTCAAGCGGTTATAAACGATGTCTTATTCCAATTTTCTATGCATGATCTACCTTTTGGAGGGGTTGGTCCTAGTGGAATGGGCTCTTATCATGGTTACGATGGCTTTAAGAACTTTAGTCATAAGAGATCAGTTCTGAAGGGTCAAAATATCTTAGATGCGGGTAAGATGATTACAGCTCCATTTACTGAATCTACGGAAAAAAATATAAAAAGGTTATCTTAGAGAATACTCTCAGCTGCTATTTTTTTTGAGTTTTCGACAATAAACTTAAATCTCAACTCAGGTTTTTTGCCCATTAAAGAATCTACAGATTTATGAGTTTTCTTTTTGTCTTTTGATGCAATTTGAACTTTTAATAAGGTTCTATTTTCCTGCGACATAGTTGTCTCTTTCAATTGAGCAGGCATCATCTCACCTAATCCTTTAAATCTATTAATGGTAACGTCTGAATTTTTAAATTCTTTTTTTATTATTTCATCTTTATGCTTATCATTTACAGCGTAATACGTTTTAGCTCCTTTAGATATTTTGTATAAAGGAGGCACGGATAAGTACAGATGCCCTTCATCAATTAGTTTTGGAAATTCTTTATAGAAGAATGCCATCAATAAGGTGGATATATGAGCACCGTCAACATCAGCATCTGTCATAATTATAATTTTTTCGTATCTAATATCTTTGCTATTAAATTTATCTCCTCGCTTACATCCAATAGCTTGCATTAAATCAGTAATTTCTTGGTTTGCATTTATTTTATCTCTTCCAGCACTGATCACATTTAAAATCTTACCCCTTAAAGGTAAAATGGCCTGTGTTTGGCGATCTCTTGCTTGTTTTGCCGATCCACCAGCCGAGTCTCCTTCAACAAGAAAAATTTCAGTTCCTTTATTTCCATCAATTGAACAATCAGCAAGTTTACCTGGTAAGGTTGTTTTTTTTCTTTTTATATTTTTTTCTATGATTTGATTTGACTTGGATTGCAGTCTTAACTGTGATCGATTAAATGCGTATTGAAATAATTCTTCTGCAGACCTAGTTTTTTTTGTAAGCCATTGTTCAAATAGTTGTCGTGCTTTCATTTCAATTTTACGACCAGGCTCTATACTTGATAACTTTTCTTTTGTCTGACCTTGAAACTCAGGGTTTTCTATAAAAGCAGATAAGATTGATCCAGATGAACCAAAGAGATCTTCTTGATTAATTTGAGATGATTTTTTTTCGTATTTAATTTTTGAAAAATCTTTAAATGCCTTATAAATTCCTGACTTGAAACCGCTTTCATGAGTACCGCCCAATGGGGTTTTAATAGTGTTACAATAAGATTCATTTATAGGTTCCATCACATCAAACCAATTTATAATTCCCTCAATTTTACCACTATCAACATCTATCTCGGTGTTGAAATAAAATGGATCTTCAAAAATAGGGTCATTGGGCGTACAAAGATTATTTAAATAATCTTTAATTCCATCGGAGTAATGTAGTTTATCTGATAATGGAATATTTTTTTTGGCGGTTGCCTTACTGCATGACCAATGAATTTCAACATCTGGTATAAGATAGGCTTTAGCTTTTGCCATATTATATATAATTGAAGCATCAAATTCTATTTCTTTGCCAAAAATTTCTGGGTCCGGTGAAAATACTATTTTTGTACCCTTTTTAAGAGGACCTTTTGCGGATGCTTTTAATTTATTTTTAGGAGAACCTTGACTATAAGTTTGTACAAAATATTTTTTATCTCTTGCAATTTCAAGAGTAAGTTTTTTAGATAGCGCGTTTACAACAGAAATTCCAACGCCATGCAAACCGCCAGAAGTTTTGTAATTATTTTTTGAAAACTTGCCCCCAGAATGTAGTGTTGTCATAATGACTTCAACTGCAGGTATTTTAAATTTTGGATGCTTATCAACAGGAATACCTCGCCCATTATCAGAGATTTCAATCGTGTCCTGGGAAACTAGCTTAATTTCTACCTTATTTGCAAAACCAGCAACAACTTCATCCATTGAATTATCAAGAACCTCGCTTACCAGGTGATGCATTGCCATTATATCTGTTCCCCCAATGTACATTCCGGGTCGCTTTCTAACCGGTTCTAAACCTTCAAGGACTTCAATATCTTTTGCGGTGTAAGATGTGTTTGAATTTTTTATTGTCTTTTTGGATGAACTCTTCTTTTTAATTGATTTATTTTTCTTTGATTTCTTTCTCATAACAAACAATACAACTAATAATAGATTCTTTACATTGTGTAATATTTATTTACTCTAACAGCATGAATTTATTAGGATTTTAGTATGCCGGTTATTGAGTCAAAAATAATGATTAATTCAGAGTCCTTCAAAAAAAATCAGGAGGACCATCAAAAGCTTATTGATGAAATTAGAACTTTAGAACAAAAAATAGCAGATAATTCCGCTAGGTCTAAGGCTAAGTTTGATAAAAGAGGACAGTTGCTGCCTCGTGAAAGATTAAAAAGACTATTAGATCCTGGTAGTTTTTGGCTTCCATTATCCACCCTTGCTGGTTACAAGATTGGCGATGATGATGGCGATAAAAATATTGGATGGGGAAACTCTATTAGCGGTATTGGTTATGTTGCAGGCGTTCGTTGCATGATTGGTGTTTCAGATGCGGGTATTAAAGGGGGAAGTGCATCTGCGATGGGCACTGAAAAGGCGTTAAGAGGCGCTCAAATAATTTTTGAAAATAAATTACCTTTTATTCAGTTAATAGAGAGTGCTGGTGCAAATCTACTGAGACAGACCGATATGTTTATTAAAGGCGGTAGAAGTTTTGCCAATCTTTCTAAAATGTCAGCAATGGGAATTCCGACAATTGGCGTAGTTCACGGTTCATCAACTGCAGGTGGCGCTTACCAGACAGGCTTATCAGACTATATAATTGTAGTTAAAGAAAGATCAAAAATATTTTTAGCTGGTCCTCCTTTATTAAGAGCTTCGCTTGGTGAGATTGCTACTGACGAAGAAATTGGTGGAGCAGATTTACATTTTGCAGTTTCCGGACTTGCTGAATATATGGCAAACGATGATGCACATGCAATCGAGATTGCAAGAGATGTAATGAAGAATATTGGATGGAATAATGATTTCATTTCTACTCAAAAGTCTGAGTATGATGAGCCCGTTTATTCACCTGATGAGTTAACAGGGGTTGTTCCAGTTGATTATAAAACCCCGTATGATTGCCGGGAAGTGATTGCAAGAATTGTTGATGGTTCTGATTTTTTAGAGTTTAAAGAAGGCTGGGGCAAAACCCTCATAACAGGACATGCAACTATTCAAGGTTATAAAGTTGGAATTTTAGGGAACAATGGACCGATATTTTCTGAAAGTGCTAATAAAGCTACTCAATTCATACAAATTTGTTCTCAATCAAATACGCCGCTAATTTTTCTTCAAAATATAACCGGCTTTATGGTGGGTACTAAAGAGGAAGCAAAAGGAATGATAAGACACGGATCAAAGATGATACAGGCGGTTACTAATTGTACCGTTCCTAAAATAACACTTAGGATTGGAGCCTCTTTTGGTGCGGGAGAATATGGAATGGCGGGAAGATCTTATGATCCTAGATTTTTATTCTCATGGCCTAATGCAAAAATGAGTGTGATGGGTGGGGAACAGGCCGCTAGAACAATGGCTCAAGTTGCTCTTGAAGGCGCTGAACGAAAAGGTCAAGATCCCAAAAAAATATATGGAGAGAACCTTGAAATGCTTGAAGGTATGAAGCAAAAAATAATCGATCAGTACCGTGAGGAAGGTGAAGCAATATTTTGCTCAGCGAGATTATGGGATGACGGAATTATTGATCCAAAGGATACAAGAAAGATTTTAGGTGAATGCTTAAATATNATCAGNGANGGCGATAANAGAGANTTAAANCCAAATACTTTTGGCGTTGCAAGAATGTAATTAATTTTTTCCTGGAAGAATATCNAGATATTTTGAAATAATGCCTAGCATTACTTCATCTGATCCACCGCCAATTGAACCTAAACGTCCATCTCTATANGCTCTTGAAATAGGTGACTCATCCATATAACCCATTCCACCCCAATATTGTAAGCANTCGTCGTTAACTTTTCTAGAAAGTCGTGTGGCTTTTAGCTTTGACATTGAAGCCAATTTTGTACAATCACCACCATTTACATGTATCTCAATTCCTTTCCATGTAAGNGCTTTTAAAGCTTCAACCTCCGTCATCAGCTCAGAAAGTTTATAATGAACAATCTGATTGTCTAGAATTGGCTTACCAAATGTTTTTCTTTGTCTTGTATAATTAATGGTCTCATTAATAGCTAATTCACAGCCAGTATAGCCAGCAATAGCTGCATAAAGTCTTTCTTCTTGAAACTGCATCATTTGATAAATAAAGCCTTTACCTTCTTCTCCGACTAAATTTTTCTGCGGCACTCTTACATCGTCAAAAAATATTTCAGCAGTATCAGACGAATGCATNCCCATTTTTTTTAGTTTACGATTAATTGTGACACCTTTTGCTCTTTTGCCATTTTCCTTAAGAGGTACACATATAAGAGATTTGTTTAAATGTTTATTCTTATGGTCTGTTTCAGTGTTTGCAAGCATACACATCCAGTCTGCTTGAGTGCCATTTGTAATCCACATNTTTGATCCATTGATTACGTAATCATCGCCATCCTTAACTGCATGAGTCTTAATAGCAGCCACATCAGAACCAGCACTTGGTTCAGAAACACCAAGGCAAGAAACAAGATCTCCAGTAATAGACGGTTTTAAAAATTCATTGCATATCTCTTCACTGCCGAAGCGCGCCAATGCTGGAGTTGACATATCTGTNTGTACACCAATAGCCATTGGAACACCGCCACATTTAATATGTGCCAATGCCTCATTAAGAACTGCTCCGTATGAATAGTCTAATCCAGATCCACCGTACTTTTCAGGTTTAGTTACTCCAAGAAATCCTTGATCACCTAATTTTTTGAATAGCTCATGAGCTGGAAAAATTTCATTTTCTTCCCACTCGTCTACATAGGGGTTAATTTCATCTTCAACGAATTTAAGAGCTGATCTCTTTAATTCTTCGTGTTCTGTTGTTAATTCCATTTTAATATATATAGCATTTTATTTACAAAGGTCACCCTTTAGAATTCAACTAATTGTCACACACTAAAATAGTTTTTGTATTCAATAGGGTGAGGAGAGTGTTCTAGATCATATACATCTTCCATTTTCAGGTCTATATATGCATCAATTTGGTCATCAGTAAAAACTCCACCTTCAGTTAAAAAAGCTCTATCTTCGTCAACCGCCTCAAGTGCCTCTCTAAGAGAGCCACAAACAGTTGGCAATTTTTTAACTTCTGCCTCTGGTAATTCATAAAGATCTTCATCGGCAGCATTTCCTGGGTCAATTTTATTTTTTATACCGTCCATCCCTGCCATTAGCATTGCTGAAAATGCCAAATAAGGATTTGCCGAAGGATCTGGAAACCTTACTTCAACTCTTTTTCCTTTCGGATTATCTGAAACAGGTATCCGACACGAGGCAGATCTGTTTCTTGCTGAGTATACAAGTATTACNGGGGCCTCAAACCCTGGTATCAGTCTCTTATAACTGTTTGTGCTAGCATTCGTAAACGCGTTAAGTGCCCTTCCATGTTTTATGATCCCACCAATGTAGTGCAATGCCATCTCGGATAAGCCTGCATATTTATCTCCTGCAAATAGAGGTTCACCATTTTTCCATATGGATTGGTGTGTATGCATTCCAGTTCCATTATCACCTTTAACTGGTTTAGGCATGAATGTAGCAGTTTTACCAAATGCATTAGCGACCATGTGTACACCATACTTATAAAGCTGCATAGCATCGCCCTGTTTAAGTAAAGTATCAAACTTCAGTCCCAATTCATGTTGACTTGGAGCAACTTCATGATGATGTTTTTCCATCTTCAGTCCTAAATTTTTTAATTCTTCAAGAAATTCTGTTCTTATATCTTGTGCGCTATCAACAGGCGGTACAGGAAAATATCCTCCTTTAACACCTGGTCTGTGTGCTAAGTTGCCACTTTCATAAGAGCGTCCAGAATTATATGGACCTTCAGTACTATCAATTTCAAACATTGATTTGTTCATATCAACTTGAAATTTTACATCATCAAATATAAAAAACTCTGCTTCTGGACCCATATATATAGTATCGCCAATTCCACTTGCTTTGACATACTCTTCTGCTTTTCTTGCAGTTCCTCTTGGATCTCTCTCATATGGTTCCTTTGACACTGCATCGAGAACATCGCAAAATACAATTAATGTTGGTTGGGCTGTAAAAGGATCCATTACCGTTGTGGTTAAGTCCGGTTTGAGAACCATGTCTGACTCATTTATAGCTTTCCAGCCAGATATAGAGGATCCATCAAAGAAGACTCCGCTGTTTAGGAGATCATCGTCTACTGCTGTACCGTCCATCGTTAAATGTTGAAGTTTGCCTTTTGGATCAGTAAATCTCATATCGAGATACTTGACTTCACCATTTTTAAATTTTTTTAGTACTTCGTTTGCAGTACCCATATGATCCCCTAATTATGGAATTTATTTAGTCAAAGTCCCAACTATATGTGATACAATTTTGTATGGATCAGCATTCGATGCTGGCCTTCTATCTTCAAGATACCCATTCCAATTATGTTCAACAGTATAAACTGGAATACGTATACTAGCACCTCTATCACTTACACCATATGAAAATTTATCGATACTTTGTGTCTCGTGAAGTCCAGTAAGCCTCATATTATTGTCAGATCCATAAGCTGCAATACCTTCTTCATGAACCTTTCCAAGTTTGTCGCACATTGATGTAAATAATTCTTCTGATCCAGAAGATCTCATTTGTTCATTAGAAAAATTAGTGTGCATACCAGAACCGTTCCAATCACCAGTTTTTGGTTTTGGGTGAAAGTTCACTCCAACGCCGTGTTCCTCAGCAGTTTTCATGAGTAAATATCGGCTTACCCATAAATCATCAGCTGCTTTAATACCTTTTCCAAAGCATTGATATTCCCATTGGCCAAGTGCAACTTCTGCATTAGTTCCAGTAAGCGTAATCCCAAGATCTATACAAGCTTTTAGATGTGCATCTGATATCGCTCTACCAACAACATTGCCCGCTCCAACGCCACAATAAAATTCACCTTGCTCTCTTGGTGTACCGTCTTCCCAGCCAAGTGGTTCACCAGTTTTAGCNTCAGTTAAAAAGAATTCTTGTTCAAAACCAAACCACCATTCGTCGGAAACAACTTCCGCTGCCGCAGCTCTAAAGTTTGATGGATGAGTTGTATGGTCTGCAGCCTGTACCTGTGTCATTACTATATCGTGTCCATTTGGATTAGAATAAGTTTGAACAGGAAGAAGAAGACAGTCTGAGCTTCCTCCCTCTGCTTGTTGAGTAGATGAACCATCAAATGACCAGTCCGGTGCTGATTTTTCTTCGGTTGCTTTTACTTTACTTCTCATAAAAGGCTCTGGTGTATAACCATCAAGCCATATGTATTCATAAGTTTTCATATCTGACATTAATTTCTCCCTGAATTAAGTTTATAATGCGTCCGAACCAGTCTCGCCTGTACGAATTCTCATAACTGTTTCAATGTTAGAAACAAATATTTTACCATCACCAATACGATTTGTGTTTGCTGAAGCCCTAATCGCTTCGACGGCCGTATCGACAAGATCATCTTGTAAGATTATTTCTAATCTAATTTTCGGAAGAAAATCACCATATTCAACACCAGTGTTAACTTCAGTAAAACCTCTTTGTCTACCTAAGCCTTTGGCTTCAGATATAGTGATCCCACGCACCCCAACTTTTTCAAGTGCTTCTTTTACATCATCTATCTTAAATGGCTTTATGACAGCTTCGATTTTTTTCATTATGAGTTAACTCTTAAGTTTTATACATTAATTTTCTGAAAGAAGTTAAAATTAATGATAGAATGTATATATAATGTTTTTATGCCAAATTGACATATAGATTTAATTATAAGTAGAGGTAAATTTTACATATCTTTATTTAAAACATGCACTTATAGGCGATTTCTAATAAATGACTCAATACATCCTTAGTAACAAAGAAATGGCAAAGGCCGACCTTTTAACTATTGAATCTGGTATTTCTAGTTTGGATCTGATGTTTAACGCAGGAAAGAAAGTTTTCAACAATCTTCCTGTTCAAAGAGGTAAAAGGGCGCTCTTTATTTGTGGTCCGGGAAATAACGGTGGCGATGGCTATGTTGCAGCTGACCTTCTTTTAAAGCAAGGTATGGAAATTGATATTTATTGCCCTATTAGTAAAGCCAAGGAAAGTAATGACAATTTACATTATAAACAAAAACTTAATAAATCATTATTTGTTTCCAAAATTAGAAGTTTATCAAATTATTGTTATGTAGTTGACGCTTTGTTTGGTACGGGGTTGTCAAGAACAATGTCAAATGATTTAAGTTCTTTAGTTAGTAAAATTAATCAATCTAAATTAGATGTTTTCTCCGTAGATATTCCATCTGGCATTAATGGCGATACATCNGCTGTTCTTGGAGAAGCTTTTAAAGCTTCAAAAACAATTACTTTTTTTAATAAAAAAAAATGTCATTATTTGTATCCTGGAAAAAAATATTGTGGAGAAATAGTAGTTGAGGATATTGGAATTAAAAAAAACGTATTAGATAAAATCATGCCGAATATAAAAAAAAATGATCCATCATTATGGATTAAGAATTTTCCATTTCCAGTTTCAAGTGATCATAAATATTCAAGAGGAATGCTTGTAATTAATACTGGTCCTCAATTTCAAACTGGAGCAGCTCGATTAGCTGGTCGATCAGCTATGCGCGTTGGGGCAGGAGCAGTAACAATGGTCTGCGATGAAGAAACAGCAAAAATATTAGAACCACAAATCTCAGTTGAATTACTATCAGTGATAAAAGAAAAAAACGATTTTCAAAAACTTTTAAAAGACAAAAGAGTTTCAAGTGTCCTCATAGGTCCTGGAAATGGAGTAAATGATGAAACAAAAGCAAGAACTTTAATGGCACTGGCTTTTGTGGATCATTGTGTAATTGATGCAGACGCAATTACATGTTTTGAAAATAATCCAGAAGAATTATTTATAGATACTTATCCGCATACAATACTCACACCTCATGAAGGTGAATTTAAAAGACTATTTGGGGAAGGTATTGCGTTAATGGAAGATAAAGTGCTCAAGTGTGTTGAGGCAGCCAAATTAGCAGGAAGTATAGTTTTACTCAAAGGCGCTGATACAGTTATTGCTGACCCTGAAGGNAATGTTGTAATAAATGCAAGCGAAGCTCCATATCTAGCAACCGCAGGATCAGGCGATGTTCTTGCTGGAATCATCGCTTCACTTGTTGGAGATAATAAGATGAATGCTTTTGATGCGGCTTGCGCTGGAGCATATATTCACTCAAAGCTGGGAGAAATGATAGGTCCAGGACTTATAGCTGAGGATCTTATTGACAACATTCCTTTGATGATTAAAAAACTCCATTCGTATGTCAAAGATATTAAATAAAACAATTGTAGCCTTAGTTTTACCTATGCTTCTGCTGGTTAGCACACTTTATGCAGAAGAGTCATACANTTTTAAAACAAATNAAACTGAATTTATTGGTTCGGTAGCAAAAGAAAAGGGAGATAAAAAGACAATTTCCTTTGTTGGAATTCCCTTTGCAAAGCCTCCAGTAGGTGACCTGAGATGGAAAGCTCCCAGGGAATTAGATAGCTATCCTGATACATTTAAAGCAACCACTCTACCGAATAGGTGTATGCAAGTTAGTAACTTTTATGATTCAATGGATGGCATTGAGGGTGAGTCAATCATAGGTTCAGAAGATTGTTTGTATTTAAATATATATCTTTCTGAAAAAGCATATAAGAGCAAAGAGAAGCTGCCAGTTGTTTTTTGGATTCATGGTGGCGGCAATACCTGGGGATATTCAGCTTCAAATATATTTACATCAGGTGATTTTATTTTAGATCACGACGTAATATTAGTGACAACAAACTACAGGCTTGGGCCTTTTGGATGGTTTGCGTACAGCGGGTTAAATCAAGACTCAGAAAACCCTTTAGATAGTACTGCTAATTTTGGAACATTAGATATTATAAAATCCCTTGAATGGGTGAATAAATATATTTCCTTTTTTAATGGTGATCCAGAGAACATAACAATTTTTGGCGAGTCTGCTGGAGCTCGAAATGTGATTTCTCTTATGTCTTCACCATTAAGCAAAGATTTGTTTCAAAGGGGTATTTCGCAAAGTGGCTATCTTGGATCAGACTCACTTGAATACTCTGAAAACAATGAAAGGGCTGGTTCTTTGAGTTTATTAAAACACCTTATTAAATCTGAAAATCCAAATATTGCTGATGAAGAACTTTCTAATTTTATGGGCAATAAATTTCTGTCCAAAGAATTTTTAAGATCAGCAAATGCAAACGATATAATTTCTTATTATCGGGTGAGAAATGATACTGGTGGATTAATAGACGTTCCAAATGTAATCCCAGACGGTGTTGTTATACCAATGAAAGGTATATACGGGGTATATCGTGATGGCGAAATGCACGATAAACCCATGATATTTGGTTCTACAAGAGATGAAGACAAACTTTTTATGTTCGCAAATGATGCATTCGTTGAAAGACCTCTTGCTTTTCTTAGACCTGTTTCAGAATATTTCGATTTATACGTAAAGCCAAAAGATCCTAAATTCTATGATGTATATGCAAGATACATGGCAGAGTCATGGAAATACGGCGCAGTAGATCTCCCGTCTGACTTCACATCTTTAAATAAGAGTTCGAATGTATACGCATATAGATTTGATTGGGATGAGCAAAACAGTGACTTAGGTTTAGATCAGATAATTGGCTTTAATATTCCAGGTGTGAATATAAATCTTGATTTGCCGAGGNTATTAGGTGCTGGNCACGCAATGGAATTAGCTTTTATTTTTAAGTCTGGCGGTTTATTAGGTGAGAGCTTTGATGCAATTAATGACATAATGTATGACGAAGATAACAGAGAGACGGATTTAGATTTGGCAACAAAAATGGGAAAGTACTGGGTAAATTTTGCATATGATGGAAATCCAAATTCTATACCNTATGATGTANATACAGAATGGATGCCTTGGGATGCNNAGAAAGGGAATGAGAGGTTCATAGTTTTTGATTCANTAAATGATAAAGGNATTGCAATGTTTAATAANACTTTATCGGCTAATTCAATTCTTCANGGNATATCNAGTGAGAGCATAACTGTTGATCAAAAGTGCTATATAATTGATAAAATGTTTAATAGAACAACTCTTACTGACGAGGAAGTGGATGAAATTTACAGAACCTTTATGAGCGGTAAGTGCACTAGAGCCTAAATTTTATTTAGCTCAACTTTATAGTCATCNACGATAGTTATTTCCTGNATACCATCNATGTGCATCTTAAATTTCTTATATTCTTCTTTTTCTTTCACTTTTTCTCGAGCTTCTTTTTCATCTTTCGCGCAGACAAAGATATTGGTGTGCCCTTCGTAAAAGCCATCTGAAATATTAGGATCATAAAAACCTGTATGGACTTGAAACAATTTCATATTATTTAATAATTAGATCATGAAAAAAGAAAACTTGCCATCTAAAATATGCCCAGTTTGTANTCGCCCTTTTAACTGGAGAAAAAAATGGAGATTGAACTGGGACAGAGTAATATACTGTTCAAAAAAGTGTGCTGGAATAAAAAAGGCTTAAACGATATTTCTTTTTCTGCCTTTATAAAAAGAATTTATATTTTTTATTAATTGATTGATTGCTTCTTGCAAGGTTTCATTTGATGCCCATGCAGTATGGGGTGTCCAAATGAAATTTGCTTCATTTAATATGCTATAATAAGCGTGAGATTTTTTTGGAGGTTCACTAGTTGTGACATCAATTCCAGCTCCTGCAATGATTTTTTGTTTTAATGCTTTTGTCAGATCATTTTCATTAACTATGCCNCCCCTGGCAGTATTAATTAAGATCATATTTTTTTTCATTATTTTTAATTCTTTAATTGTTATCAGGTCTTTTGTTTTCTCATTNAAGGGGCAATGAACAGATAAATAATCAAGAGATGATAAGAATTTTAAAAATTGTGTTTTTTTATAATTTCTAACCGAAAAATAATTAATATTCATTCCAAATGCTTTAGCTATTCTGCCAACTTTCATGCCGATTGAACCTTTTCCAATTATGCCCAATGTTTTGCCATGTAAGTCATTTATTTCTCTGCTAAGTAATGCAAACACCTTTCTTTTTTGCCAAAGTTTCTTGTCTATATCTTTCTCAAGACCTTTAATATTTTTAGAAAGTGCAAGCATGAGAGTTAAAACGTGTTCAGCAACCGATATGGAAGCATAGTCTCTTAGATTGCATATAGAGATATTGTGTTTTCTGCAGTACTCTAGGTCTATTATATTCGTTCCCGTTGCAGTTATCGCAATTAGTTCTAAATTGTTCGCATTAGATAAATTATTTCTATTCAGTTCAATTTTGTTGGTAACAACTATATGTGCTTTCTCAATCCTTTTTTTGACTTCCCTCACCTTTGTAAAACTATGGTTTTTCCATTTGTGATTAAAATCAAGTTTTGGAAATATAATATTAGAAGGAAAAGTGGACCTATCTAAAAATACAATATTTTTTCTCATAATTAACGGTCAAAACTATAGCATCAAATTGTAATATTTTACTGTAAACATCTAAAAAATAGTCTATTTTGCATTTTCTATTAATCGCGGATATGGTGGAATTGGTAGACACGCTGGTTTTAGGTACCAGTGAGGCAACTCATGGGGGTTCGAGTCCCTCTATCCGCACCAATTTGTTAGTAAGAAGATAATATGAGTTATAAAGAAGTATTAAATAAAGGTTTGAAAAGAGCTTATGAGTTCACTATTGCATCTGCAGATTTTAACACAAAGCTAGAGTCAAAAATTGAGGAAGTAAAAAAATCAGTAAAAATTGATGGCTTTAGACCAGGTAAAGTTCCAAATAATATCATTATGCAAAAACATGGTGATGCGATTAACAATGAAGTTTTGAATGCTGTAATAAATGAAAATGTCTCAAAAATAATACAAGAAGGAAAGCATCGTCCCGTTTCTCAACCGAAGGTTGATTACAAAGATAAAGAACAAGAAAAAAAAGATGTTGATAAAACGTTTAAAATTGAGTTTGAAGTTTTTCCAGAAATAAAATTAGCCGACTTTACTAAAATCGAAATCGAGTCAACTTCGGTAAAGCTTGATAAAAAAGAAATTGATAAACGAATAGACTTAATTGCCAAATCTCAAAGAACATATAAAGAGCAAGGTAGTGATTATAAAGCTAAGAAAGAGGACTCTGTCTTATTAGATTATGAAGGAACCATCGATGGTAAGAATTTTGATGGAGGTAAAGCAGAAAGTCAGACAATTGTAATTGGCTCTGGACGATACATAAAGGATTTAGAAGATGGCCTTGTGGGTCTAAAGAGTGGAGACAGCAAAAAGATAAACGTCAAATTTCCTGCAGATTATTCAGCAAAAGAGTTACAAAATGCTGATGCTGTGTTTGATTGCAATATTAAAAAAATAAGTTCACCCGTTGAGTCAAAAGTAGATGATGAATTAGCAAAATCAATGGGCGCAACTGATTTAAAGGATCTAAAAAGTAAGGTCGAAAATCAAATGCAAAGTGAGTACTCAGATCTAACAAAAAATCTNGATAAAAAAGTACTTTTTGAAAAGCTCCAGTCAGCGCACAAATTTGAGTTACCTGAAGATCTTATAAATGTTGAATTTCAGAACTTATCTGCAAATTATTTAAATTCACAAAGTCCATCATCAATTGATCATCAAAAGGAAATCAAAGATAAAAAATTGACTTCTGATAATGAGGCTAAATTTAAGGAAGATGCAAAAAATAGAATTGAATTGGGCTTAATTCTTCAAGAGGTTGGGAAAGTAAATGAAATCTCAGTGACGCCAGAAGAGATGAATAAAGCCCTTTTTGAATATGCAAGCAATTTTAAAGGACAAGAACAAAAAGTGATTGATTATTATAGAAATAATCAGGATGCAGCGATGCAACTTCAAGCTCCTTTATATGAAAATAAAATTGTAGACTTTATACTTTCGAAGGTTAAATTGAAAAAAAAGGACGTTGATGTTGATTCGTTTATCAAAATGTATAATAACGTCAATTCAGTTGAAAAGACTGAAGTGAAGAAAAAAACGGCAAAGAAAAAGACAGTTAAGAAAAAAACTAAGAAATAATAATGATTGATAATAAAATTTTTGATCAATTGGTTCCAATGGTCGTTGAACAGACGGGAAGAGGGGAACGTGCTTTTGATATTTATTCAAGATTATTAAAGGAAAGAATAATATTTTTAGTTGGGCCAGTTAACGATCACATGGCCTCTTTAGTTTCAGCCCAGCTTTTGTTTCTTGAGTCTGAAAATCCCGAAAAAGAGATATCATTATATATAAATTCACCTGGTGGAGTTGTAAGTGATGGATTGGCAATTTACGACACAATGCAATTCATACAGTCTCCAGTCTCAACTCTTTGTTTTGGACAGGCTGCTTCAATGGGCTCATTCTTACTTGCAGCAGGTGAAAAAGGAAAAAGATATGCTTTACCTAATAGCCGCATAATGGTGCACCAGCCATCTGCTGGCTTTCAAGGTCAAGCAACTGATATAGAAATTCATGCGAAAGAGGTCTTGGCAATGAAAGCAAATTTAAACAAAATATACGCAAAACATACAGGCCAACCCGTTGAAGCAATCGAAGAGGCGCTTGAAAGAGATAACTTTATGTCACCGGAAGAGGCTCAGAAATTTGGCATAATTGATAGCATTCAGGAAAAAAGAGTTGAGCCAAAAACTGAGAAATAGCCTCAAATAGTCAATTTAATCCACTGTTTATAAACACTTTTTTTTAAAATTAATTGTTTTTTTTCTACAGAAATGTTTTTCTTAATAATTATTGATTCGCAGATTGTTAAAAAATTGAATTATGAGTGAAAATAATAACGATAGTAAAAGCAAGAACACGCTCTATTGCTCTTTTTGCGGTAAGAGTCAGCATGAAGTAAAGAAGTTGATTGCAGGGCCAACTGTATTCATATGTGATGAGTGCGTTGAGTTATGTAACGATATTATTCAAGAAGAGAATAAGGAGACTAAGGCAAAATCATCAAGTAGAATTCCAACTCCTAAAGAAATCTGTGCAACTTTAGATGACTTCGTAATAGGACAAAAAGATGCCAAGTACAATTTGTCTGTAGCTGTGCATAATCATTATAAAAGAATTGAGCATTCCAATTTCAAGTCAGATGTAGAGTTATCGAAATCAAACATTCTCTTAATTGGACCTACTGGCTGTGGTAAAACTTTATTGGCCCAAACTCTAGCACGTATCTTAGATGTACCATTTACAATGGCAGATGCCACAACTCTTACTGAGGCTGGATATGTTGGAGAAGATGTTGAGAATATCATTTTAAAATTATTACAGGCATCTGACTATAATGTTGAAAGGGCACAGAGAGGCATAGTTTATATTGATGAAATTGACAAAGTTAGCAGAAAATCTGAAAACCCATCAATTACAAGAGATGTTTCAGGTGAGGGTGTACAACAAGCATTACTTAAAATAATGGAAGGAACTGTTGCTAGTGTACCACCACAAGGTGGAAGAAAACATCCACAGCAAGAATTTTTACAAGTGGATACGACAAATATTTTATTTATATGTGGTGGGGCTTTTTCTGGGTTAGACAAAATAATTAACAAAAGATCAAAAGGGTCAGGTATTGGATTTCAAGCAAATGTGAAAAGCTATGAAGAGAAATCTGGAGGGAACAGTTTAAAACATTTGGAGCCTGAAGATTTATTGAGTTATGGGCTGATACCTGAGTTTGTTGGAAGACTTCCTATTGTCACAACTCTTACAGACTTAGACGAAGAGTCACTAGTAAAAATTCTTCAAGAGCCTAAGAATGCACTGGTTAAACAATATCAAACATTATTTAACATGGAAGATGTTAAACTAATACTTTCAAATGAAGCTCTCAGCGTTATCGCAAAAAAAGCAATTGAGAGAAAAACAGGTGCAAGAGGACTTAGGTCTATACTAGAGAGTATCTTGCTCGATACTATGTTTGAATTACCATCCCTTGAAGGCGTTGAAGAAGTCGTGATTAATGCAGAAGTCGCAGAGGGCCGTGCTCGTCCGCTCTACACTTACACAGACGGCAAAAAAGCTTCAGAAACAAGCGCTTAGCCCGCAAATCTTTTATTCCTTGAAAATTAGGAATTTATACACATTTAAAGAGTAGTAGAAAAATAAATAACTTTACTAGTATTAGTATTGATCATCTTATTGATAAAAGGATTATCGAGTCGAATATGATTGAAAATAACATTCCAGTCTTGCCATTAAGAGACATAGTTGTGTTTCCTCATATGGTGGTTCCATTGTTTGTAGGTAGAGATAAGTCGGTTAAAGCGCTAGAAAAAGTCATGGCTGGTGATAAACGCATCATGCTCATCACTCAAAAAAGTGCTTCAGTGGATGACCCAAAAAAAGATGACCTTTTTGACTTTGGAACAATTGCAAATGTATTACAGTTATTAAAGTTACCTGACGGTACAGTCAAAGTACTTGTCGAGGGACTTCAAAGAGCTTCGATTAACATGTTTACTGATAATGAGGATTATCTAGTTTCCAATATTGATCTTATTGATGAGAACAATGATAGCTCAGATAAAAAGTTAAGAGCATTATCTAAATCAATAACAGATCTTTTTGATAAATATGTAAATTTAAATAAAAAAATTCCTCCTGAAGTACTTGGGACAATAAACGAAATTGATGATTTAGCTAAGTTGAGTGACACAATTGCATCACACTTATCAATTAAGTTGTCTGATAAACAAGAGATATTGGAAGCAATCGACCTTACTGAGAGATTTGAAAAGATAATGAATTTTATTCAAGCAGAACTCGATGTTATGCAAGTTGAAAAAAAGATTAGAGGTCGTGTAAAAAATCAAATGGAGAAAACTCAAAGGGAATATTATCTAAATGAGCAAATGAAAGCCATCCAAAAGGAGCTTGGAGAAGGCGATGATGGTAAAGACGATATTCAGGAGTATGAGGAAAAAATCGAGAATACTAAACTTTCAAAAGAAGCAAAAGAAAAATGCTACTCTGAAATTAAAAAGTTGAAATCAATGAGCCCAATGTCCGCTGAATCCAGTGTTATAAGAAATTATTTAGATTGGATATTAACAATACCATGGGGTAAAAAGACAAAAGTCAAAAAAGATATCAAATTTGCAGAGAGTGTTCTTAACGAAGATCATTATGGTCTCGAAAAAGTAAAAGAGAGAATACTAGAATATTTGGCTGTTCAGCAAAGAATAAAGAAAATGAAAGGTCCAATTTTATGTTTAGTTGGAGCTCCAGGTGTGGGTAAAACTTCATTGGGTAAGTCGATTGCAAGAGCTACGGGAAGAAAATTTGTAAGAATGTCACTCGGAGGAGTTAGAGATGAAGCTGAGATTAGGGGGCACAGAAGAACTTATATAGGATCTCTGCCTGGAAAGGTTCTTCAGATGATGAAGAAAGCAGGATCATCTAATCCATTATTTCTATTAGACGAAATTGATAAGTTAGGAGCTGATTACAGAGGAGATCCTTCGTCAGCTTTATTGGAAGTTCTTGATCCAGAGCAAAATAATTCATTTAACGATCACTATTTAGAAGTTGATTATGACTTGTCCGATACAATGTTTATTACAACTGCTAATACATTGAGGATGCCTCCTGCACTTTTAGATAGAATGGAAATTATTAGAATTGCAGGCTACACAGAAGATGAAAAAGTAGAAATTGTAAAACAACATTTAGCCCCACAGATGTTAGATAAGCATGGTTTAAAGAGTGGTGAGCTTATACTGGATGATAGTGCGATAACTGGATTAATAAGATATTATACTAGGGAAGCAGGTGTAAGGAGTTTAGAAAGAGAACTTGCTAACCTCGCTCGTAAAACAGTTAAAAAAATTGTAGCAGGTGACATTGGATCACTAACAATAAACGAAGATAACCTGCACGAGTTTGCGGGTGTTAGAAAATTTAAATTTGGCGAAATTGATAATGACGACCAGGTTGGAATAGTTACAGGACTTGCTTGGACAGAAGTTGGTGGCGATATATTGCCAATAGAGTCGGTTATAATGCCTGGAAAAGGCCGCATGACTATTACTGGAAAATTAGGTGATGTAATGAAAGAGTCTATTCAAGCCGCAAAATCCTATGTGCGCTCAAGGTGTATTGAGTTTGGAATAAAACCAACTATTTTTCCGATACGTGATATTCATATTCATGTACCAGAAGGTGCAATTCCAAAAGATGGTCCATCCGCTGGCCTAGGTATGGTTACTTCCATAGTTTCAGTGTTGACAGGTATACCGGTTAGAAAAGATATTGCTATGACAGGTGAAGTGACACTTCGTGGAAAGGCACTTGGGATTGGTGGTTTAAAAGAAAAACTATTAGCTGCTCTCAGAGCTGGAACAAAAACTGTCATAATTCCAAAGGAAAATGAAAAAGACATGGCTGATATACCAGATAATGTAAAAGATGGACTGGAACTTATATTCGTCGATAATGTTGATGAGGTCTTAAAAATAGCTTTGACAAAGCCTCTCCTGCCTATTGAGTGGGACGAAGAGGATTCACCTAAGTCTTCTAGCGATATATCTGAAGATGATGCTGATCAAGATGTGGATAATCCTATAACACACTGATTTAATTATATTTTCTTAAATAAAGATACCTAAATTTTAATTTTTAGCAGTTTTCTTGGGCTTTTTCTTGACTATATATAGTAGTTCAGGTCTCATAGTTATATTACGAATCAAAAACTCCTAAAAAAGGGGGGGGTTATGAACAAACAAGACTTAATAGCAAAAGTAGCTGATGTTACAGGTATGCAAAAATCTGACTCAGAAAAGGCAGTAAATGCAGTTTTTGACCAAATTACTGATGTTCTTAAAGCAAGAGGAGAAGTAAGATTGGTGGGCTTTGGCACATTCAAAACATCAATTAGAAAAGCATCTCAAGGGCGAAATCCACGTACCAATGAGGTTATTCAAATCCCTGAGTCAACTAGACCTAAGTTTACTGCAGGTAAAGGTTTGAAAGAAGCTGTTAATAATGCTGGCGGCGGAGGAATGTAGTTCCTTAACTGCTGACTAAATTATTTAAAATCCGATCACTCTTAAACAAAGCGTGGTCGGATTTTTTTTATAAATATCTGTGAATATTCACTAAAATAGATATATAACAGTCTTTCCGGGCGATTAGCTCAGCTGGAAGAGCGTCACGTTTACACCGTGAATGTCGGGAGTTCGAACCTCTCATCGCCCACCATTTCCTCCCACGAGATGGAAAAAATTTAACTGTGGGGGTGTAGCTCAGTCTGGTTAGAGCGCCTGCCTGTCACGCAGGAGGTCGCGGGTTCGAGTCCCGTCACTCCCGCCACATAATTATTCTTAAGAAAATAAGATTTAATTTTTTGCTTTTGCAACAAGTTTTAAGGAAATTTATTGGATACAATAGTTTATAAGCTCATTAAAAATATCAAAATCTACTAATGACGGTTATAGTTGATATATACGAATGATTTACTGCCGCTATATAAAAAATACTCTATATGCCATTATAATGTTCGGCATAATTTTGACTGCTCAAGTTCATGCGAGTGAATTTAAAGTCGGCTTTGCTGAGATGCCGATCACCCCTAATCTAATTGATGAATGGGAAGATATAAATAATGATGCTCAATTTGATGCAGATATTGATAA
>FUFK010896276.1_pt1 | contig 42192 bp, 61 predicted proteins | sample 1021851 | NCBI WGS metagenome assembly FUFK01 (sample SAMEA51879418, study PRJEB19060) | metagenome
ATTCTTTGATGTAAATGACAAAGAAGAAGCAAGAGCAGTTAAAGAATTTAGAAAAGNATTTGAANAAGAATTAAGAATATGAGTGAAAGAGAAGATATTGCGGCTCACATAGTTACAACCCTTATCTGCGGTTAGCAGTCCGATTACNTTCGGCAAAGTAACGAGAGAGCCTTTTGAATTAGATGAGTTGTCNCAACAACAATTCCCAGCAGTTTTTGTGCAGACTGCTGATGAGACTAGGGAAGATATTACAATCAAGAATAGTAATATCACTCGAACAGGGACAATAGATTTTAGAATATTTGGTTTTGTTGCCAATGCAAGTGCAAGTACAGTTAATATAGATACTAAACGGAATGAGTTAGTAACAACAGTTGAGACTGCATTGGATAGCGACAGAACCAGAAATGGCAACGCATTGGACACCCAATTAGTTGCTGTTGAAACAGACGAGGGAAGTATATTTCCTTATGGTGGTGCTATCATCACTATAAGATGCTTCTATAACTTCACGCAAGGAACACCATAATATGAGTGATAAAGTTTATTTAATTAAAAATGGAATTACAGTATTAACTGATAATCCTAATAAATTTCTAGCAGATGGGTGGACACATAAACATAACAACCCAGAAGCTAAGAAGCCGACAGGGAGAACTTATGGCAAAAAGAAAAAAACTTCAAAATAAAAATGGAGACACTATTGAGGTTTGGGATCACCAAGTAGAACAAATGGTCAAGCAAGGCTGGTCAGATGGATCTGCAAAACCCAAAAAGAAATCAACTAAACCAAAATCTTTTAATACAGAAGAAGGAGAAGAATAATGGCAGTACACACAGGATCGGCTGGACTAGTTAAAGTTGGAAGTAACACAGTTGCAGAAGTAACAGCTTTCACACTAGAGACAACAGCAGATGTAATCGAGTCAACACAATTATCTGATTCAGCAAAATCATTTGAAGCTAGTAGAGTTACATTTACAGCAACTATTGAATGTGCTTGGGATGAAACAGACACAAACGGACAGGTAGCTTTAAACGAAGGTCAATCAGTAAGTCTACATCTACACCCAGAGGGAGCAGATAGTGGTGATTATTACTATACAGGAACAGCTATTGTAACTGGAAACTCAGTATCAGTAACTATGGATGATTTGATTAGATTATCTATATCTGTTCAAGGAACTGGTGGAATTACTAGAACTACAATATAATTTGACAATCTTATTAAATTAAGATAAAAAAAGCGTATGTCAGCAATCGACAAAATCAAAGACCATTATAATTCATTAAGTAAGGGCGAGAGCAAATACTTTGAGGAATGGGATTTAACTTTTTATAAAGAGCCTATCAATCTTGAAAAGAAAGGTAGATTATTTAAAAAGATGGAAGCTGATCCAATCGAGGGTTTGGCATACGCATTGATTGAACTTGCCTTAGACGAACAAGGTAAGAATTTATTTACATTAGAACATAAATTAGCATTAATGAAAAAGGCTGATCCAGATGTATTATCTGAAGCGGCAACTTGGTTAATGCAAACACCCACAAAAAAAGACATTAAAAAAAAATAACAACCGATCACGACTATCATACGATAGTTCAGTTGGCTGATTATTTGAAATTACCTATTCATAAAGTTATGGAGTTCTCAGTTGAGGAGTTTATGACTTGGATAATATTTTTAGAACAGAAACGCAAAGACGAGCAACATAAAGCTAATGTTGCAAGGATGCAAGCTAAAACTAGGAGATAAATGGCTAAACAAGTTAAAATAGATATAGTAGCAAGAGATAAAACAAAAAAAGCTATTGAGTCATCAAAGCAAAATCTAGGTGGACTGAAAAAATTTGCATTAGCCGCAAGTGCGGCATTAGCGACTATTGGTGCTGGTCGTGCTATTGGAAACTTAGTTAGAGTTGGTAAAGAAGTTGAAAGTTTACAAGTTAGATTTAAGTTTTTATTTGGAACAGCAGAAGAAGGTACAAGAGCATTTGATAATCTTGCAAACTTTGCCGCTAAAGTTCCATTTAGTTTAGAAGNAATTGCGGCAGCTTCTGGTAATCTTGCTGTTGTATCTAAAGATGCTAATGAACTTTCAAAAATATTAGAGATTACAGGGAATGTTGCGGCAGTAACAGGATTAGATTTTCAAACTACTGCTAGTCAAATTCAAAGAGCATTTAGTGGTGGTATAGCGGCTGCAGATGTATTTAGAGAAAAAGGTGTTAGATCTTTATTAGGATTTGAACAAGGTGCAAAAGTTTCAATAGATCAAACTATTGAAAGATTTGAAGAAGTATTTGGAAAAGGTGGTAGATTTGGAAACGCTACTGATGAACTTGCTGGTACTTTTGAAGGTACAGTCTCTATGCTTGGAGATAAGTTCTTTAAACTTCAAAATGATATTAATAAGTCTTTCTTTACTGAATTAAAAGTTCAGTTTGGTGATTTAAATACATTTCTAGCTAACAATGAAGATGAAATTGCTGAATTTGGAAAAACTATCGGTGAAGCATTAGCAACAGCAGTTAGATTTACTGCTGATACTGTAATATTTTTAAAAAATAATGCTGATTTATTAAAAGCGGCACTTACTGCTATTGTTGCTGTTAAATTTGCCTCATTTATGTATGGAATAGCAACTGCCATAAGTGTAGCCAATATAAGAATGATGGCTTTAAATGCTACAATGCGTAAAAATTTAATATTCTTAGCTGCTACTGGTGTTGTCTTAGGTATTCAAAAAGTTATTGATGCTTTAGGTTTATTTGGTGATGAGGTTGTTGAAAACACTTTAGATCAAAATGGTTATAATGATTCATTGCGAGAATTTGATAGACAATTACAAAATCAAAAACAATCATTAGCAGAGGCAACAGAAGCACAAGTATCATTAGGAGCAGTAACAGAAGATCTAAGTGATACATATGAATTCTTATCTCAAAAGAATACAATGTCTAAACCTTATCAAGATTTAACAGCTTCAGTAGATCAAGCTATTTCTAGTGTTGAGGCTCTTACATTTGCACAGCAAAAGGTAACTCAAGGATTTGAAGATCAAAAAACATCTTCGAGAGAAGCACATAAAGTTGAAGCTGAAGGTGTAAAATCTAGAAAAGAAGGATTAGAAGAAACTGGAAGGGCATTAAAGAAATTTACTGAAGCAGGAGCGGCACGATCTAAAAAAATGTTTAGATTAAATCAAGCTGTTGCTATTGGCGAAGCAATTATGAATACTTTTGCTGGAGCTAACTTAGCATTAAAAACTTTACCACCACCATTTAGCTTTGCTGTAGCTGGATTAACAGTTGCTACAGGACTTGCTAATGTTGCAAATATCAGATCACAACAACCACCAGCACAATTTGGTGGAGCTAGACAAGCTGGATCTCCATTCTTAGTTGGAGAAAAGGGGCCAGAATTATTTACACCAGCTACCGCTGGAACAGTTACACCTAATCATCAATTAACTGGTGGTGGTCATACTGTAAACTTTAACATAACAACAGTTGACGCACAATCATTTGGTGCTTTACTAGATACAAGACGAGGACAAATTGTTAATATGATTAATACTGCTTTGAATAATAAAGGACAGGCGGCTCTAGTATGAGTGGTGCATTTCCAACAACACCGATTGCTAACGCTATTACAATTAAAAACAATCAAACAACGATTGTATCTACATCTATTAGTGGTCGCAGACAGGCTAGACAATTACAAAATCAAAGATGGGAGATGACAGTATCATTTCCTATTATGACTAGAACAAACTTTGCTCCAATATTTGCTTTTATCAATTCACAAAGAGGTAGAAAAGAAACCTTTACATATACACCACCAATTATTGATGACTCATTAGGAACTGAAACAGGATCAGTATTAGTGAATGGAGTACACGCTGTTGCTGATACAACTATTGCTATGGATGGATTTGCTGGTGATGGTGCTGGTCGATTTAAAGCTGGTGATTNTATTAAGTTTGCTTCACACGATAAAGTTTATATGGTCGTTTCAGATGTAACTTCATCAAGTAATGCGGCAACAGTAACAATAGAGCCACCATTAACAACTGCACTAGCTAATAATGAAGCAGTTACTTATGATAGTGTTCCATTTACAGTTGCATTAAAAAATGATGTTCAAGAGTTTCAAATAGGACAAGACGCTTTTTTTAGATACGAATTAGACTTTATCGAGGTTATATAATGGCTAGAGGTTTACACTCTGACCTAAAGACTGAATTAGCAACAGATCATTTAGACCAGATACATTTAATTCAGTTTACTATTGGTAGTACAATCTATTATAGAACGACAGCGTATTTTGATATTACTTACGATAGCAATACATATACTGCTGGTGCGGATATTTTACAGATACCATCAATAACAGAAGCTAGTAAAGTTGCAACAAGCTCTGTTAATTTTTCTATTGAAGGTGCTAGTCAAACATTCATAAGTTTATTTTTAAACAACGACCATATTCATAGACCAGTAAAAATATTTAGAGCATATTTAACTGACGCTGGTTCATTAGTTTCTAATCCTTATGTAATATTCTTGGGTTATATATCTGGTTATAATATTAATGAAACTATGACGACAAGTAGAGTATCTATTAATGTTGCTAATCATTGGGCAAACTTTGAAATGAAACGAGGAAGAAGGACTAACGATAATTCACAGCAACAGATATTTAATGGCGATAAGTTTTTTGAGTTTTCAAATGCTATGATGGTAGATATTGAATGGGGTAAGAAAATAGATGACCAGTAAATATAAAGTCATAAAAGCAGAAAAACATCACATAAAATATTTACAGAGATTTGTTAAAAATATGATTGATGGTGCTGATATAATTTTTCCTCAAATGAATGTAGTCAAAGCAACTCGATACGGATCTAAAATGATAGAAGATGGAACTGTATTGTGTCTAGTACACGATCAAGAAATTGTTGGATCAGTTTGTGGTGCGATAGTTGGCTGGTGGTTTGCTGATACAAAAGTTTTAACTGAACAAGGTTTTTGGATTAATAAAGAACATAGAAACTTAGAAACTGCAAGTATGCTGTTAAAAGCATTTAAAGCGTTAGCAGATCAAAATAATATGCCTTGTTTATTAAATACGTTAGATGGAAAAGAAATTCCAGCTAGAGATAAATTATTTGCTGAACACGATTTTAGGCGTGTTGGTTTTAAATATGGGTATGGTTTGTAATGTGCGATAATCCGATTGATGACATAAAAGATATTATTGATGATGGCTTAGATTTTATATCCGATGCTATTGATGAGACATTAGACTTTTTATTAGGCTGGATGATGCCAGATATGCCAGATATGCCAGACTTTGAAGCTATGCTTCACGGAGACGGGATAATGGTTAATAAAAGGAACTCAGACGCTTCCTTGCCTGTCTTATATGGCACTCGAAGAATTGGTGGTAATATAGTTTGGCTCGCAACATCATCTGATAATCAATTTTTATATGTTGTTGTTGCATTATGTGAAGGTCAAGTTGCAAGAATGACTGAGTTGTATTTAGACGATCAATTATACGCAACTTATACAGGATCAGATGGAACTTATGGAACTGCCAATCAAACTGTATCAAGTTTAAATGTTGGATCGCCAACTTCTGCTCCAACAAATACTTCTGGTTTATCTATTGAAACAGATCACCCAATGTATAAAGCAGTTGAGGTTATAGATGATGTTGATACAGATATCTATCCGACTAATTTTATATTCTTTGATGGTCACGATGCTGGTTTTGATACTTCAATTAATTTTAATACTTCAAGTTTAGGCTGGACATCTTCACATCTAGGTAAAGGTGTTTGCCACGCTATGTTCAGTTTTAAATATAATGCTGACGCATTTGGAAAAATACCTAAAATAAATTTTGTTATAAGAGGTAAACAAATTTTAACTGATTTAACAGGATCAACTTATGCTTATTCTGCAAACCCAGCTTTGTGCTTGTATGATTTTTTAACAAATACTAGATACGGAAAAGGTTTGTCTGCAAGTGATATAAATACAACTTCATTTACAACTGCCGCTAATGTTTGTAATACGCAAGTCACACCATTTGCTGGAGCAGATGCACAAAATCTATTTGAGATACATACAGCTTTAGGGAATAAAACTAAACTTATTGATAATGTCAAAAAGATAGTATCGTCAATGAGATCTTATTTTACGTTTAGTGGTGGATTATACACAATTAAAGTTGAAGGAACAGGATCAAGCGTTTTATCTATTAATGAAGATATGATTGTTTCTGGTATTCAAATACAAGGTGAAACAAAACAAAAAAGATATAACAGAGTTATTGCTCGTTTTGATAATGAAGAAAAGAATTATCAACCAGATGAAGTTATCTACCCGCCTAAAGATGAAACAAATGTTGGAGCTAGTTATAAATACGCAACAATGCTTTCTAATGATAATGATGAAGAATTACATTTTGAGATGCAGTTGCCTTGTACGACTAACCCATATCAAGCTGAAGATTTAGCTGAATTAGTTTTAAAAAGATCAAGAGATGGAATAACTGTTAAATTTGTAGCAACTTCTGAAGCTCAAGAGTTAATTGTAGGCGATATATTTCAACTAACACATAGTGGAATGGGGTTTAGTTCTAATAATTTTATTTGTGTTGGATTAAGTTTGCAAAATAATGGTAATGTAGGAATAACAGCAATCGAATATTCTGCTGATGTTTATACATATAATACTAAATTACAAACACCATCACAGCCAACTACATTCTTGCCAGATCCAAAAACTGTTCAAGCTCCAGTTTTAGTTTCAATAACTGATACGCCAGTTAATGTGACTGAAGGAAACTTAAATGTTATTATGACTGTTTCATTGAGAGGAACTTCAGACTATTTTGTAGATAAGTTTGAGGTGGTTTACAAGAAAAGCACAGATACAATTTATAAATCTGCTGGTATATCATCACAGGCAATAAGAGAGATACCAGTTGAAAGTGGTGTAACATATAACGTTAAAGCAAGATCAATTAACACATTAGGCTATAAATCAGCTTATGTTGCTGGAGATCATTTCGTTGTAGGATTTAGTGATCCACCAGCTAATGTTGCAAATTTCTCAATAGACTTTCAAGACGAGATTGCAGTTTTAAAATGGGATCCGTCAACAGATTTAGATTTAGCATATTATCATATTAGATATTCACCAAATGCTAGTGATAGTTATCCTAACAGTATTGTCTTAGTTGATAAGGTCAGTCCACCAGCCAACTCGGTCATAGTACCAGCTAAAGCTGGGGTTTATTTTATCAAGGCATTTGATTTATTAGGACACGAAAGTTTAACTGCTGGAAGTGTTATAGGAACTGTAACAGAATTTGCTGGTCAAAACCTTGCAACTACAATTACTGAAGAAACAGCATTTGCTGGAACTAAATCTCAAGTTGTTATTGAAGATAATGCTTTAGTTCTTGCTGGTGATGAAGTTACGCTTTTTGACGCAGTAAGTGGCAACTTTGACGATAGAGTTGGTTTCTTTGATGAGGTCGATGGATTTGAAAGCACAGGAACATATACATTTGCTAATCAAATTTCTTTGCCAGCTAAATATCAAGGTCGAGTATCATCTTATTTAAACGTAGATCAATTAGATCGAGTGTCATCATTTGACGGGCTTGCTGGATTGTTTGATTCTGCTCAAGGCTTGTTTGATAGTGCTGGTGCTTCACCCGATATGGATGCCAAATTATTTATCTCAACTTCAGATGATGATTCAACTTACACAGCATTTACACCATTTCAAGATGGTAATTATGAATTTAGATATGCGAAGTTTCAATTAGTATTGACAACAAATTCAAGTTCACAATCACCAAAGGTAAACAACGCACAGGTAAGATTGTATATGATGGATCGAACTGATACAGGATCTAACATAGCAAGTACAACATCAACAAGTGGAAAAGCAGTTACATTTAACACAGCTTTTTATGCTGAGCCTAGTTTAAGCATTGTTGCACAAAATTTAGCAACGGGTGATTTTTATACAATAACCAGTAAATCAGCAACAGGATTTACTATTGAATTTTTTAATTCTGGTGGATCAACAGTCGATAGAACATTCGATTATGTTGCCAATGGACAAGGCAGAGCCATATAACTTTACAAATTAAACAAATAACATTATAAGGAGTACATAATGTCACAACACGATTATAACATAGCCAATCAGACGTTCCCAGCTACACGAACTGACCTAAATAACGCTTTAGGTGCAATAGCAACTAATAACGCTGGTAATTCAGCACCAAGCACGACTTATGCAAACCAGTGGTGGTTTGATTCAGATGGCAACCAATTATATATTCGCAATAAAGATAATGACGCTTGGGTAAAAGTTGTAACTATTGGTGCAACTTCAGATAAAATTGATTCTATTGCAGATAGTATTTCTATTGCTGATGCTGGTGGTGTTACAATTACAGTTGCAGATAACTCAGATAACTTAACATTAACAACAACAGATGCTGACGGAAGTATTGGGCCAAATTTGAGACTTTATAGAAATTCTGCTTCGCCAGCAGACAATGATGATTTATCAACAATAGACTTTGAAGGTCGTAATGATGCTTCACAAGATGTTCAGTATGGAATGATTAGAGCTATACTTAAAGACGCATCAGATGGAACAGAAGATGGTTTGTTAGAATTTCATCATATGAAAAATGGTTCACTTGCACCGAGTTTACAAATTGGGCCAGACGAATGTGTTATCAATGAATCAAGTAACGACTATGATTTCCGAGTAGAATCAAATAGCGATACTCATATGTTATTTGTCGATGGTGGTAATAATAATGTTGGTATAGGAACAGGCACTGCTGATGCAAGATTTCATATTATGACAAATGATGCTAGTGCATTACTTGACGCAAATGGTGATGATCTATTTATAGAAAATACAAGTTCTACTGGAATGACCATTGGCTCTAGCAATAGTGGAGAAGGACATATACGTTTTTCAGATAGTGATGATGCTGATGTAGGTGCAATAGGATATTTTCACGGAAGTAACTACTTAAACGTAAGAGTTAATGCCGCTGAACGTATGCGAATAGATAGTAATGGTAAAGTTTTAATAGGAACAACATCTGAAATTCAAAATTTTGGTGATGATAGAAAAAGTCTTTCAATTCGAAGTACTGGTAGTGGACATTATGGAGTGCTTCAAATAAGTGGTAATGCTGATAGTGACGACCAACTTTTAGGAATAGTAAACTTTTATAATGAAACTACTTCTTGTTCAAGAATTGATAGTGCTAGAGTATCAAATACATCAGACGCCAATTTGAGATTTTGGACTGCTCCTTNAAGTGGTGGAATTGCTGAAAGAGCTAGGATAACAAGCACAGGATATCTACTTGTTGGAAAAACTGCTGTTGGAACAGCAGAGGGTTGTTCTCTACACCCAGAAGGACAAGGTCAATTTATTCGAGATCAAGGTGTTCCTTTAGTTGTTATGAGGAATGGTGATGATGGTGACGTAGTTAAAATTCAACAAGCAGGTTCACTTGAAGGAACAATATCAGTAAGTGGTTCAACTGTATCTTATAATGCATTTACTGGTGGTCACTGGTCAAGACTTGCTGATAATTCTAAACCAACAATACTTCGTGGAACTATAATGGAATCAATAGATGAAATGTGTGACTGGTATCAAGCTGTTGCGGAAATAGCAGAAAGCACAGATGATGAAGGCAACGTAACACCAGCACAAACAGTAAAAGAATCAATAGCGTTAGGTGATAAATCCGTTGGTGATGCAATCACTTTTACATCTAATGGAACTGAGTACACAGGAACTATTGTTAAAGAAGATGACGTAAAGCATAATAAATGTAAAGTGTCTGACACAGCAGATAGTAAAAAAGTTTATGGTGTATTTTCAAACTGGGATGATGCTGATGACGGACTTGATGGTGATGTCAATGATATGAATATTGCTCAAGTTGGTACATTCGTTATAAGAGTAAATGCAGATGTAACTGTAGAAGCTGGTGATTTACTTGTTTCTAATGGTGATGGTACAGCTAAAGTACAAGATGATGACATCATAAGAAGTAAAACAGTTGCTAAAGTCAATTCAACTGTAAAAATTGAAACTTATGCAGATGGCAGTTATACTGTACCTTGCACACTACATTGTTAAGGAGAGAATATGTTCACACTAGACGGAAAAGAATATGACGAAACTAAATTATCTGACAAAGGTAAGGTAGCTTACGCACAACTTCAATACGTTGCCGAGCAAAGATCAAAACTATTTTTAGAAACTGATCGGCTGAATACAATAGAGGGAGCTAATTCTGCAATCCTCAAAGCTGAACTACCAAAAGAGGAAGCTAATGCCGAGTCAAAGTCAGAAGAATAGCGAAACATTAATCCGTCTTGAAGCTCGGATAGAGACTATTGAGAACAATCATCTAACGCATATCCAAAGCTCGATAGATAAGATTGAAAAGCACATAGCGTCTATTTGGAAAATAGTCGGCATATTGTGTTTTATGTTTACGATAGTATTTGCAGAGACAGTTAAATCATTTATAGATTTATTAGTTATTTAATAGAGGGATATATATGGAGAAGATAGTTCTTATCCTATCAGATCAGCACATACCTTATAATCATCCAGAAATGTTAGACTTCTTAAAAGCAGTCAAACAAAAATACAAACCTACTCGCATTGTAAATATTGGTGATGAACTTGACCATCATAATATGGCGGTTAGTCACGACAGCGATCCAGATTTACCCAACGCTGGAGATGAACACAAAATTGCATTAAAAACTATAAAGCAATTAGAAAATTTATTTCCTAAAATGGATTTAGTTCATTCTAATCACGGAAGTATGGCTTATCGTAGAGCTTTTGCTAGTGGAATACCAAAAGCCTATATAAAAGATTATAACGATTTTTTAGAAGTTGGTAAGGGTTGGAAGTGGCACGAAGATTTAATACTTGATACACCAACAGGCAAAGTTTATTTCTGTCACGGAAAAGTAGCCAATATAACTAAATTAGTTCAACAGTATGGAATGTCTTGCGTACAAGGTCATTATCATAGCCAATTCAAAATCGAATATGTTTCACGACCAGATGCTTTAACGTGGGGTTTACAGGTGGGGTGCTTAGTGGACAAAGACAGTCTCGCTATGGCTTACGGAAGAATATTTAAAGATAGACCAATAATTGGCTGTGGTATTATTATTGATGGACTTCCAAAATTATTGCCTATGATCTTGAATAAGGGTGGAAAGTGGAATAAAGTCATCACTTGATGAGTGCATTTAAGAAACAAGTCGGTGGAACACATTACAAAGATCATAAGATACAACCTTATGAATTTATCCAAGAGAATAATTTAAACTACTTACAAGGCGTAGTTATAAAATACATAGTTCGATATCCACAGAAGAATGGAATACAAGACTTGGAAAAGATCATTCACTATTGTCAATTAGAAATCGAAAGGTTAAAGAATGGTAATGGCAAGAATTAAAGTTCCAGATCGTATGCAGACAGTTAATATTCGTATGTCGATAGACAATATGCGGGTAGTGGCTTCATTAGATTATGATTTTAGTGAAACAGGAATTACGCCAATGGCGATATGGGTAAAGATTAAACCCAATGAAAGTACATTAGATCGTGAATTACGATCTTCTGGCAAGCTGGCTTCTCTATTAATGCAATATGGGTGTCCGATGAAAGAGATAGCCGACACACTAACAAAAGACAGTATAATCGGACAAGTTGTAAACTATATAACAAAAAATTTAGAGGATATATTAGCTGGTAATCAACCAGATAAAATCCCTAATTTCTCAACCGACATTTATAAAATAAAATAGGAGAAACATTATGGACATAATGAATTATGTTTGGAAAGCTATGGACTTAGCTAATTACAAACTTCCACTATGGGCTGTTGCTTTAATCGTTTTTGGAGTTGTAATAGTATTCTAATGGAACTTAGAAAAAAAACAGAATATCTCATTATCCATTGTGCGGCCACTAAACCCTCAATGGATATTGGGGTTACTGAAATTCGTAAATGGCATTTAGATCGTGGCTGGAGAGATGTAGGCTATCACTATATGATAAGAAGAAATGGTGAAGTTGAATTAGGTAGAAGAAATGATGATATGGGAGCTCACGCATCTGGTTACAATCACAATAGTATAGGTGTTTGCCTTATTGGTGGAATGGCAGAAGATAACTCTGCTGAAAATAATTTTACAGATAGACAATGGACAGCTTTGCTTGATTTAGTCAAACAGATCCAAGTGGACTATCTAGATATTAACGTCATAGGACATAACGAAGTAAGTCAAAAAGAGTGTCCTAGCTTTGATGTTCAACAATGGAAAAAGGATAATTTATAATGTGGCTTTCAATATTACCGACTGTACTTAAAACAGGAGCTTCTATATTTGCTAACAGGCAAAAAGCAAAAGTTTTAATGTCTGATGCTGAACTTTTACACGCACAGAAGATGGCGAATGGCGAGGTGGAATATCAAGCAGCAGTAAGACAATCAAATGACAAAGGTTGGAAAGATGAGTTTGTTTTAATTTTGGTATCTGCACCTGTAATATTATTAATATGGTCAGTATTCTCAGATGATCCAAACATACAAGAAAAGCTAGATGTATTCTTCGATAAGTTTTCTAATTTGCCTTTCTGGTATCAATCTTTATTTATAGGCGTAGTCGCAAGCATATATGGCTTAAAGGGAGCGGACATATTTAAGAAAAAATGAAAAAGGTCAAGGTGACACTTCACCAACCTTTAAATATTTTCACATTAGTTAAATCTCTTTTAACAATTACAATCCTAGAAGAAGTCGTTGCACAATACGAAGTCATTGATCTTTACCCTTCATTGGAAAGAACTCGGAATTTAGAAAAAATGATTCAAGCCAATAAAGATAATGTTTACGCTAGAGATGTGCAGTTGGATTGTTATTATGAATGTACTGAATTAGATGATCGAGAACTCTTGGCGAGAGATTTCTCAACCAAGAGCCACGACTTAACGATTAATTAATTACTTTTTATAAATTACTTTTGTTTGGTCATTGGCTAATTTTAAATCTTTTTTGGCTACCATACCAAAGCCATAATGCCAATCGCACCACACAAAATTATTGCCAACAGTTTTAACTATTGCGTGTCCATTAAATAACTTAGGATTAGACACACATTCAACAACTGTATTTTCTATAATTGTGTTCATATTATCACCCCCTCTCATATGCAAATAATATCATAATTAGTTATTAATTTTAGTCCGTAGATTATCTTTCTTTGGGACAATAAATTAATCACTGAATGTTATATGCTTTCCACCTATTGGATCTTCTCGCCAATCTTGGATCTTAAAGTTTTCAATATAAATATATTGTGTTTCTTTAACTTCATTATCAATAGAAACATCTTCTGGTTGTTCTATTACAAGAAGGTCTTTTCCATCAACTTTAACAATATCTAAGATTGCGTAATTTATATTAATTTTTTTAATCATTCTATAACTCCCCAAATTCATTAATAAACATTTTAATATAAGCTATTAAGCCCATATAACCTACCACCCCTAAGAGTGGTAAAATTACAAAGTATAATAAGTTTTCCATTATTTATCCTTTCTGGGGTGGCTTACGCCACCCCTAATATTTTTATTAAATTAATGTATTATAATAATCTTCATAATCTTGTTTTGAATTATAAATTTTACCATCTCTTGCAACATACTTTCCACTATGTTCTGCTAAAGCCCAAACTTTTGCTTCTGCTTTTGCTTTTAATTCATCAGTTGATAATGGATGATACCAAGCACCTTTTTCTTTAGGAAATTTTTTTCCATCTAATTGAACTTGAAAAATGTGTCCGTACCAACTTTCTTCGTGTTTAAATTTAATTTTCATAATGTCCCTTTCGTTTTGTTAATACCTATTTATATCAACATTTGTTAATATATACAAACAAATAAAACATTATTTTTAATTTTTTTTATTATTTTGAGGTTTTGTTCCTCTAATGTTCTATTTATCATAAATGCCCAAAATACGCCTAAAAATACTTAAGGCTTCTGCAAAGATCAAATTTAACTTAATATGCTCATTTTGAGCCTCTTTGGGCGTTTAAATGCTATTTAAAACGAGTTTTTTTATTCATATTCACCCTTACGATCAATAACTTCCCAAATGTCTTTTATTGTGGGTTCTAGCAATACTATTAATTCTAGGTTACTTAATCTATCTAATATGATCTGTTTTTTATTCATTTGTGATCTAACCATCTTTTTTAAACTTCCTTCTAATTCACTAATATCTTCTTTGGTATGATGTGGCATAGATAATAAGTTCTTAAATTTCTTATTATATAATTTAATTAAAAATTCTGCTCTTTCAGAAATAGTAATTATAAATCTATTACCTAATGAAACATTACATTGTTTACAGGAAGGAATAGTATTAGATTTATTAGTTGATGCACTTTTTGGATTAAAATTAGAAATTGATCTTGGGATAATGTGATCTCTATCTGTTGCTGACTCACCACAATAGGCACAAGTATATTCATTAAATATTTGTGTTATCTTTGTTTCTTTATCTAATTCTTCTAAAATTTCTAAATTCATTATGGCAAATTACCGATATGTTCAGCACAATCTAATTTTAAAAAATAGACTTCTTTCTCTATTTTCTCATTATTATCAAATTCTGTTGTAGCTGGACACATCAAAGTCGATATTGGTGGCATTTGTTTGAATAGATATAAGTTAGTCACATTCCAGCCGATAATCTCTCCAGACTCAAAGCTGTTTATATACCAAAACTTTTTGCGGTTATCAAAAGCCTCTTTCATTAGCCTTTTATACTTATCCCTCTCTAAGATGTAATCAGTATATCTATTTAACTCAAAGTCTCGGTGTTTTAGTTCAACGATGGCATATTGCGACTTACAATCAAAATAAGAGTATTCATCATAGTATTGGTACTCCAAAGGATAGAGAGCAAATTTAGTTTTATTTAATACTGATACGACTGCTAATTCTTTTTCAATCATAATCCCTGTTGTAGTTCTGCTCTCTTAGTTGAATGATATGATCTTAATAATTCAATATGAATTTTATGAGCCTCGTATTCAGCCCATTTACGACCATAATCCATTTCAGCCTCGTCAATCTTTTCATCTAGTGCTGCCAAATCTTCATCGGCTTTAGCTTTCATCTCAGCGTCTTTCTGCGTAGCTGTTAATCTATGTTTTAGATATAAACGAGATTTCAAACGATCACGCTGTCGCAATAATGAATCAACACCAACTTTAGATTCTCTTGCAACCTTGCTAAGAGTTTCAGTCTGTTGTTTTAGTTCTTGTAATTCTTGTAATGTATTCATAGCTGGCGAGAGGTAAGTAAACATAAGGGGGAGTCAAAAAACTTACCTCTCATAAACTCCTTATCTGTTAAGTTGGATAAAGAAACTTGTAGCAATATCTTTTTTAAGACCATTATCTAGCTTTCCTAAATATTCATCTTCATTTATTGCTTTCAAACACATTCGATATTTAGCAATCATATCGACTACTTTAATATTGATATCGCCAAATGTTTCACTCTTTGATTCAGCTTCTAGTTTCTCAGTATCGAAACTATCATCAAGATCATCGTCAAGTGCATCAATATCATCTGTTATAAGTTTTACTTTTTTATCGTTATCTATATTAACCCACCCTTTATTGACGTAATAACTAAAAGATATTTTATTACCTTCTTTAGCCCATTCTGGTATTTCATCATTATCAATAAATAAGTTACAAGTAAAATTATTGTACTGTTCCTTATAAGAGTTAGACGATTTAATATCTTCATTATCCTCAAGGGGTTTTAAAGACATTCCAAACTTCCCACCTTTAGGTGGAAAGATTTTATTTATTTCGCATTGTATATTAGCCATTGTTTAGTACTCCTTCATATAGCTTTGTTATTTGTTCTTTAAACTTCTTATCTGAAAAGTAGAAGCTACTTAAATCTGGATATGGAAATGATAATAACCAATCAGCTTTTGACTTACACATATCGTCAACCCTTTCGATTAATTTCATATTATGATAAATGATTTCCCACCCTTTTCGTAACATAGCATCTGGTATCTCCAGATAATTAGTTTTCTTATTAGAGACATACAATAGAGCAAATTTTCTATTTTGACCAGTTAATTTCCAATATAATGATTGTTGCAAAATATGGTCATATGAACAAGTTTCTAGGGAACTTGGCACTCTTTTTGTTGTCTTAATATCTATTACTAATGGCATTGGGACATTCTTGAAATAACTAAAATCTAGAAATCCGTGTATGCCATATTTTAATCCAAACTCTTTACCATCATTGAATACCCTTTCTTGGTATTTCTCTGGTCGTTTAAGTTGTCTAGATTGTAATTCTTCAGCTATCAGATAAGCACAATCATAAGCAAATCTTAATTCTGTCTTATCTTGACCACCCATCTTTTCCCATTTCTTAGTAGCATAATCTAAAGCCTGTTCCCCTGTAACATCTCTAGCCATTAAATATCTAGCTAAAGGTTCAGCAACATTCCCTCGAATAGCCGAATCACCATATGGTTGTTTGATACCCATAATCTTGTCGGCAACAAACAACTGCGGTACATTTACAAATTTATTCGTAGATGAAGCTGAATGTTTAAAGTTTTTAAGCAACGACATAAGCCACCAATAGGACAGTTATAATTAAAACAATTACAACAGCTATTACAAACTTTCCAAATGTAGTAAAGTAGTTCATAAGTTTTCCCCCTTTTTAATTTTAGTTTTAGCTCTTTCTAAAGCCTGTTTATCAAAATGATCTAGTTCTTCTGATAGTACCCATTTTATAAATGCTTTATATTCAGCCCTAGTCATTTTAACATTTAATTCTTTATATCCGTGATTCTGATTCACCATTATCTTCATCTCCTAATTCACAAAATATATTCTCACAGTCGATACATATATTCTGATAGTTAATTTCATCGTGATCGCACATAGTACCGCACTCTTTACAAACTAATATTTTCCTACTTGACATCTAATTCGTACCAATACCAAAGATCAGAAACTTGAGATTTTATAATATCAATCTCAGTCGAACACCAATCTGCTCGAACCCATTTATATTGATTGTAGACCATTAATAATAAACATATCGCTATTACTAAATGGATTATTCTATCTGTTATTCCCATATCAAAATTTGATGTCCTCTGCCAGAAAGACATCTCTCCATTATTAATTTATAATTATCTGGTGCTTTTGGTGTAAGATTTAATAATCGTATTCTTGAAACATTATAAACCTTCTTACCAATTTCCCATAGTGCATTGGTATTATCTTGAGCTATTGCTTTGCAAGTATAAATATCATCGTGCTGTCTTGTAGCATCGTGAGGGATATTACCAGATCCACCTCTACTATCAACGACAGGCATTGACGCACAAGCTGTTAAGCTAAATAATACCAATATCAGAATTGCCCTTTTCATTCTTTACCCTTTCATTATAAAGTTTTTCTACTAAATTAAAAACTATATATTTTTGTTTCATAGATAATTCTTCTTCAAGTTCAATCAACATCTGATTAATGTTATTGAATTGTTTATCGTCATAGTTGAAGGCTTTATACTTCCAACCATTTTCTTTAGGTGTATGTTCTCCCATTATAAACTCCTTATAAATTTAGTTAATGCTTCAAAATACCTAAGATGTTTTTTAAATATTTCTAAATCTCTTAATTGATCTATTTCTTTCATTGGATCGTAAAATACTTTCATTGTTTCCCTTTCGCTATAAATTCGTCAAATATAATTCTTGCTTCTTTGACTGAATATGGTTTTTGTTTATAGATTTCTCTTTCTCGTCTATTCCAACGAAGCCATCTTTGAAACTCATTTTCAATAGTTTCATCTTCATTCAAAATAAACTCTAAGTCTTTTGTAATCATTATGCCCTTTCTATCTAAATTTAACTGACTTTGCTTTGTTAAATCTTTTATAATTGTCATATTCTTTTTGGAATTTTAATGCCAAGTCATTATCTGTTTCAACTAATTTAGAATCATCACCATTTCCCTCGTAGTATTCAAAAGTTGTCATCATTAAATCAATCTTTGATACTTCTAAATTTTTTGGCAAAGCCCAATTTTTAAATTTTTCGCCTTTACCAATTTTTATACCATCAGATGTATGTTCTCTAATTACACGACTAACAAAGAATTCGAGAAATTGATTTAAATTTCGTCTGTCATCTTTATCTAATCTTTTTATATTTATAGTCATTGTTTGCCCTTTCCAGAGGTGGCTTACGCCACCCACTCTGTTGTTAAGATATAATTATTTTTTACTGATTCTTTTCTAGTATTATCTTCTCTTTTTAAAGGACAATCTAAAAAATAAATCTTATTAAGTTCATTTACGATTTTACAAGCGTAAAAAGCTCCATCGTGCAAACAATGTGTGCTACTTACTTTGTTTAAAAGTTTTTCACCAAAAGACTGATTAAAACTTCTAATATTTTTTGTGTCATAAATATAAAAGATATCGCCCTTATTAGTTACCATAAAGCCATAATCTTTACTTGCAAAATCATAATTGTCTTTAACAAAGCCCTCGTATTCGTGATGACCTTTAATTTGTTTTTGTAAATTTAGAGCATCGTCTAAATTATCAAATTTAGTAAATTCAACTATGTTTGTATTTTTATATTTCTTCATTGTGTTCCCTTTCGTTTATTTAATATCTTAAATTTATAGATATTTGTTAATATTGTAAACAATAATAATAAAAAAATATTGACGTTAAAAAATGGGAGTTTATGGTCGGTTTTGTGGCTAGTACATCTGACTTATGCCCTTTCGTCATACTAGCCACGCTATTTTAAGACAATTCTGACACTAGACCCCTGTCATAAGTGTCATAGCTGTCCGAAAATAAAATATGAAGAAGATTATTAGATCAACGAAACATCTTAATTTCATTAGATCACTCCCCTGTTATATATCCGAGCAAACACCAAGCCAAGCCTGTCATATAAGAATACTATCAGATGGTGGCATAGGATTAAAACCTAGTGATTGCTTTGTATTACCCTTTATCTACCAATATCATAAAATGCAAACTGATCTTGGGGAGCAAACATTTTATAAAAAATTTAATATTAATCCTTTTACTTTGGCAAAAGAACTAGTAATAATATCACCTTGTAGAAAAGTTAACAATCGAGAGGTGCTACACCTCTTAGAAGAAAGGGCAAAAACATATGGACGGGTTTATTCTTATTAGTCGTAAAATTTTATCTCATCCAGCATTAATAAAAAGAGATCGTACTTATTGTGAAGTTGGTGCTTGGTTGTGGTTATTGTTAGAAGCTAGTTTTGCAGAAAGAGATTTTACAATAGGGACACAAACAGTAAGATTGAAACGAGGTGAACTATGTCATTCAGTATCATATATGGCTGAAGCGTGGGGTTGGACTCAAAGTAGAACACGCCATTACTTAGATAAATTAGTAAAATTTAACAGCATATCATTCGGCAAATCAGATGGCAAATCAGCAGACTTTCCAAACATTATAAAAATAGTCAATTATGATGATTATCAATACAGTATTGGCAAATCAAATGGCGAACCTCGTGGCAATAAACATAATAAAATAATAAATAAAGATATAATATATATAGATGAATTTAATAGAATATGGGCTAAATTAAGAGCTAAGAGAGGTAGTAAGAAGGTAGCTTTACAGAAATATAATAAGATTAAAAACAAAGTTGACGCTGACACCTTGATTGAAAAATATAATCAACTTGTTGCTAAAGCCTCTAGTCCAGAGTTTATTCCGCATTTTTCAACCTTTTTATCTCAAGAACGCTGGCTTGATGAAGATACTATTGTTAAAGAAAAGAAGATAACACCAGAGCAATTTTTCCGTCAGAGATTTCCTAATACAGTTCCAGATGGTTTTATAATGACATTTCATAGCTGGAATGAGATAACTTTTACCAATGGAAAAGAACAAGTTAGTTTTAATTATATGACAGGGGAAAAGATATGAATGTATTAAGTTTATTTGATGGTATGAGCTGCGGTCAGATTGCTCTAAATCGTTTGGGTATAAAATATGATAATTATTTTGCTTGTGAAATAAAAAAAACAGCTATTAAATTAACTCAACATCATTATCCTAAGACAATACAATTAGGTGATGTAGTAAATTTAAACATAAATGATTTACCAGAAATAGATTTGTTATTAGGTGGTAGTCCTTGCCAAGATTTTTCTATATTAAAAACAAATGGTGAAGGATTAAAGGGTGATAAATCAAAGTTATTTTATGAGTACCTTAGAATAAAAAACGAGTTAAATCCTAAGTTTTTTTTGTTAGAAAATGTTAGAATGAAAAAAACAAGTGAAGATGAATTGAATAAATATCTCGGAGTTAAGGGCATACATATAAATTCTGAATTATTAAGCTATCAAAAAAGACCTAGAATATATTGGACAAATATACCTAATGTAGGAGTCCCAAAAGATTTAAATATCGATTTTCAAGACTTTAAAGAAACAAATTATGATATTTGTAAACAATATGAACTTAAAAAAACTAAATCACGAATCAAAATGTGGGGTGCTGGTGAAGGAAGAAATAGTGAATTAAAAAGATGTTCTAACATAACAAATGCAAAAAAAATATATTGTTTATCTAGAAAACAAGATCGAAGTCCAAATTCTGGATTAGTGCAGCTTGATGATTGGTGTAGATATTTAACCAGAAAAGAACTTGAACAAGCACAAACAGTTCCAGTTGGCTATACAGATATTGTCTCAATAAACCAAGCTCAAGACCTTTTGGGAGATGGTTGGACTGTTGATGTTATATGTCATATTCTAAAAGGATTGTCTAATTAGAACAAATACAGTACACTTCCATTATGGAAGTTTTAAAGAAGGAAGATCGTAGAAAGATAAAGCCTAAGTTTATAGGAACTAAAGAGCAAAAGGCTAAAGGACAAGGCAAAGTCGTGATGATTAATGTTGCTGAGTCTAGCTTAGACTTATTGCGATCTAAGAAAGTTTTAAATACTGTCCAATATTATACTGCATTGAGATTTCGCAGATTATGGGAAAAGAGTCGTATTGGAAGTTATACTGCTAACTTTAATTCTATTGGCGGTGGCAACGCTTGGCAATCTATGGCTGAAGATCGAATAGACGCAATATATAAACTTAGTCGCAGTCATACTTGGTTAGGTGATTTTGCATTTCAACTAATGTATAGAGTATGTGTAGAAGATTTTAATTTAAAAGAAATATCAGCTATTTATCAATTTAAAAAAGGTTATGCTGGTGATCGATTAAGAGAAGCTACTGAAGAATTAAAAAAATTTTTCGATCAAGCAATTTAATGTTTGACTTTGTCGTCAGACTATGAGATAAATTGCTATACTACCATTCGTGTAGATATACTATTCATTTAAACATCATTTTTTAGGGGAGTTCATATGCCATATCATACTATGAAGAAGAAGAAGAAAAAGAAAAAAAATAAAAGAAAATAATGGTTAAGGTAGCGTCTATCACAAATATAATAAAGGATTTAAAGCCTAGACAACAAAAGACTATGAGAAGTCACGCTAGACACCACAGCCTTAAACATATGAGACAAATGGCAACTGAATTGAAAAAAGGGAGTACATTTGCAACTGCTCACAACAGGGCTATGAGAAAGGTGGGTAAATAATGGCCAAAAGAAGAAAACCACCTAAAGACAAAAAAACAGGATTACCAAAGAAATATTTATCTGGATTGAAGGGTGCTAAGAGAACTCGCAGAGCAAGTCTGATAAAACGAGTATCGAGCCTTTATAAATCTGGAAAACGTATTCCTAGAGCATTATTAAAAGCAAGGACTAGAGCTTAATGGTACAAAGAAAACCTTTATCAGCTAGTGTAAAAGCAACATTAAAAGCTAAAGCAAAAGCGTCTAAAAAATATACATATAGCACACTTGCTAAAGTATATCGTAGAGGACAGGGAGCTTTCTTGAGTGCTGGATCACGGAGAGTACCGATGGCGGCTTGGTCAATGGGGAGAGTTAATTCATTCTTGAGAGGATCAAGAAAACACGATTTAGATTTAAGGAAAAAAAGAAATGTTTCAAAACGCAAATAACGTACCATTTGGATTATCAGTTCAAAAAGGATTAATTAATAATTTTGATGGAGTTCATAAATTTGGTTTAAATACTGCTGTTGGAAGTTCATTTGAGACTATCTGGGATGGCAATAACACATACACTTATCCATCATCTGCTGGTACTGCAACTGCAACATCAAGTGATACATCTAGTGATAATACAGGAACAGTTAAGATATTTGGATTAGACTCAAACTATGATTTAGCTGAAGAAACTTTAACAATAGGTGGATCTGCTGGATCAACAAGTTTTATAAGAGTATTTAGAGCAGTTATGATAAGTGCTAATACAGGAATAAGTAATGTTGGAGTTATCACAATAACTGTATCTTCAACAACAGTTGCACAGATTAGAGCTGGTTATGGTCAATCTTTAATGTGTGTTTATACAGTACCAAGAAAATATAACGCCTACTTAATGCAGATTGATGTTGGAAGCTCAAAAGATTTAGAGAATGAAATAAGATTTATTACTAAAAAAATTAATGGAAGTGGTGATGTTTTTACTACAAAAGCCTTTATTACAACCAGAGGTGGATTTATTGAAAAAAATTATGCAGTTCCAGTTAAAATTGAAGAAAAAACAGATATTGAATTAATAGGAAAAGCAAGTGCGACTTCAGCAATAAGTGGTGGATTTGAGCTTATATTAGAAAAAGTCGATCAATCGTGATCTGGGTTTTATCTACTATGCTATGGTATGAGTCAATGACTCAACCTCAACAATCGGATTATATATTGCAATTTTTTGAAAGCAAAACAGAGTGTCAACAATTCATAAGAGAAAACAAGGTAGAATTAGTTGAACAGCTATTAGATGAAATGAAAAATGTAAATGGCTACAAGCTGAAAACATTTGAGTATTTTTGCAAACAAAAAAAACTATTAGAAGTATGATAACAACAAGTGCATTATTATCAGAGTTAATTAAACCAGCTACATCTAAACAAAAGTTTAGACGCAGACCATTGAAAAAGATGGAGAAACAATTAAACCGATATGCCAAAAGGTTCATCAAATAGAATAGAGTTACCAGAGTTTATTCGATTATCACACTATCGTATTAAACTAATTAAGATTAACAGTCATATTTGCTATGAGATTGGAGAGCAACAAGGCTCTTTTCATTCTAAACAAATGATTATATATCTTGATGAAGATATTATTGAAGAAGGTGGCTCGATTGCAGTTGACCTTGTAAAACACGAATTAATGCACGCTATCTACTATGTAAGGCAATTAGAAGGTAAGAACGAAGAAGATACTGTAAATGCTATGGCAACACACTATACCGAGATCGAAAAGAACAATCCAGACTATTTGAGGTGGAAACTTCAGAACTTAAATTAAACTGTATTAACAGGGTTTACTCAAACAAGAGGTAAAAATGGGAAGAAAAACATTACTATATTCAGAATCAAAAGATCGTTTATTAGATGCGATTACAAAAGGTTTAACTATCAATGATGCTTGCGAATACGCTGGTATATCAGAACAAACCTATTATAATTGGCTAAATAAAGACGTTTCTTCAATTAAAAACGAAGAAGATAAAAAAAAATATCTTGAGTTTTTAGAGTCTCTAAAAAAGGCTCAATCAGAATGTCAAATGTATTGTTTAGATTTCCTAATGAAAGATAAATCTTGGCAATCTAAAGCGTGGGTATTGGAGAGAAGATTCCCCGATAGATGGGCTAAAAAAGATATGACAATCAATGAAAATAATGAGAAGGTTATAAACTTTACATATGGCTAAATATAGAGGCAGAGAAGTAAAATTAAACAAACCTAGTCGTGGTGATGTGAAGAAGTTTAAAGTCTTTGTAAGAGACAAAAAAACTGGTAATGTCAAAAAGATTAATTTTGGTCAAAAAGGAATGAGTATTGGTAGAAACAATCCAGCAAGAAGAAGATCATTCAATGCTAGAATGGGTGCAATATTAGATGATGTTAAAGGACAGAAAACATTATCACCAGCTTATTGGTCGTTACAGGCTTGGAAAAAGGGATTTAAATTGTGAATGANACTNNNAAGATTATGCANTGGCTTAATCAAACAGTTAATGGTTTAAAACCATCTGAGGAAAAAGAATTTATATTTAATAGTGATTACGCTGGAAGAAAAGTAAACATAAGAATTAAAATTGATGCCCTTAACAATTCCTCAGAAACAAGTAATCGAATCTCAAGCTCGTAACAGAGTATTAATTACAGGGAGAAGATTTGGTAAGACTTTTATCGCTATTGGCGAGTTATTAAACTTTGCCTGTAAAAAACCTAAACAAAAAGTCTGGTATGTAGCACCAACATATAGACAGGCTAAACAAATTTGCTGGCAAAAGCTCAAAGAGATTGCAATAGAGAATGATTTAGTTAATTACATCAATGAGACTGATTTAACGATAAGGCTACACAATAACTCAGAAATATCATTGAGAGGTGCAGATAGATCAGCCGATACGTTGAGAGGTGTTGGATTAAACTTTCTTGTATTAGACGAATTTGCAGATATACCGAGTGATGCTTGGTTTAGTGTATTGAGAGCAACCTTATCAGACACAAAAGGCTCAGTATTTATGTGCGGAACGCCTAGAGGTTATGGTAACTGGGCTTATGACCTCTATATGAAAGGCAAAGAAGATAAGGACTGGAAGTCTTGGCAGTTTACAACACTTGAAGGTGGACAAGTAGAGCCAGATGAGATTGAAGCCGCTAAGTCTGATCTTGATGAACGGACATTCAGACAAGAGTATGAGGCAACATTTGAAACATACGCTGGAGCTATCTATTATAACTTTGATAGAGAGCAGAACGTAAAGAGATTAAAAATTGATGAGACTGCTATTCATATTGGTATGGACTTTAACATTGATCCAATGAGTGCAGCAGTATTTCAGCTTAAAAACAACGTAATTAATTTTATTGATGAGATAGTTATCTATTCATCTAATACAGACGAGTTGGTTAAAGAAATCAAAACAAGATATCCTAACCGACAGATAATAGTCTATCCAGATCCAGCTTGCAGACAACGTAAGACTTCTGCTGGTGGAAAGACTGATTTAAACATATTACAAAATGCTGGATTAGCAGTAAGAGTTAAGAATGTACATCCTCAAGTAAGGGATAGAATTAACGCTGTTAATTCACGATTAAAGAATACAAACGATCAAAGAATGATGTTTATAGATCCAAAGTGTAAGAACATTATTAGAGGATTGGAAAGACACCTTTATAAAGAGGGGACAACGCAACCAGATAAGGATAGCGGATTTGACCATATGAACGATGCGATAGGCTATGCGGTAGATTATTTGTTCCCTATAAGAAAACAATATAACAAAGAATTACCTACTAGATGGAGTGTTAAATAATGGTACAATATTTTGCGAATGAATATCCTTATCCAATGGATTCAGTTCTAAGGGATAGAGAGTTTGTCGAAGTTACTCACCCAGACTTTGACTTAATGATTAACAGATGGGAGTTCTACCTAAGATCATATTTAGGTGGAGACGAATATAAAGCTGGTAAATACTTGAATGAGTATCAATTAGAGTTGGATATGGAGTATGATAATCGTATTAACTTCACACCAATAGATAACCATTCAAGAAATATAATATCTATCTATTCTAGTTTTTTATTTAGAGTACCACCAACAAGAGAATATGGTGCTTTGGCTAATGATCCAGCATTAGAGCCATTCTTAAAAGATACTGATCTTGAAGGTCAAAATTTTAATGCTTTTATGAAGAACGCACAGACTTATTCTGCTGTATATGGAAACATATGGATATTTGTAGATAAGCCAGAGAGTAACGCACAAACAAGAGCAGAAGAATTAGGACAGAATATTAGACCATATCTGAATATGATAACGCCAGATAATGTTTACGACTGGCACTACTCAAGAGCTAAGTCTGGTAAGTATTATTTAGATTATATTAAGGTAAGGGAAGAAGTTACAAAAGACGGAACATATTTTAGAATATGGACACCAGAAGAAATTAACTATGTCTTTATGGATAGTGAAAGTGGTGATCCTAAAGTAGTAGATACTAAACCTAACGCATTGGGAATGATCCCAGCAGTTTGTTTGTATAACAAAAGATCACCTAAAAAGGGTATTGGTATATCTGATTTGACAGATGTTGCATTATTGCAACGCTCTATCTACAACGAGCTTTCTGAAATGGAACAGTTGATCAGATTATCAAACCACCCAAGCCTTGTTAAAACGCAAGGTGTTGAGGCGAGTGCTGGTGCTGGATCTGTTATCTCAATGCCAGATGATTTAGATACAGGATTGAAACCTTATCTATTACAGCCATCTGGTGCTAACTTGTCAGAGATTAGAGCATCTATTGAGCAAAAAGTAGAGATGATTGATAGAGCTACGCATATGTCTGGTGTAAGACATACTAAAACTCAAGTTCAATCTGGTATTGCCTTGCAAACAGAATTTGAAAACTTAAATAGTGCATTGTCTGAGAAAGCTGACTTATTAGAGAACGCTGAAGAACAAATATGGACTATCTGGGGAATGTGGCAAAATAAAGTATTTGATGGTGAGATTTACTACCCAGATACATTTAATCTTAGAGATTATGCTTCTGATCTACAATACTTACAACTTGCAAAAGCAAGTGGTGTTAGATCAAGTACATTCCAAAAAGAGATTGATAAACAAATTGCAAAAGCAGTTGTTGATGATGATGATGTTATTAAAACTATCAATGACGAGATCACAGCACAGTCAGAAGTGGGAGTATTTGAAACAGCACAAACGCAAGCTGAAGTAGCAGAAGAAGAATAATGAAAATATCGGAAGATACTACTCTATCTATGCCTATTCGTAATATGGCTATGATATTATTTTTTGCTGTTTCTGGTGCTTGGTTTGGATTTGGTGTTATTGAAAGACTAAACATTATAGAGACTGAATTGCAATTAATGAATCAAGATTTACTTGAAGCATCTACTCAAAAGCCTATTGACCAAGAGCAGTTTATGTTGTTGGAGTTTATTTCTAAGAATCAAGAAAAGATTAAAGATAATGTTGAAGATGAACTTCCTCGTATTACTGCATTAGATTTACAAGTACAGTTTTTAGAAGAACGTATTATAGATTTAGAAACATTAGTTGATAAACTTAGGGGAAATGGAACGCACTAATGATAGAAACAGTTGTTGCTTTATGTCTTATGCTTAATAATAAACTTGTTGAACACTCATTCAAAGAAGATATTGGTCAATGCTTAATGGATAAGCGTGTAGCTACACGATCTATTGGAGAAGAACAAGATGGAGTTCAAATGAGTTGCGATATTGTTGAGGCTGAGACTGAGATAGATATGGGAAGAAAGCGTATTATTAAAATCGTTGAATAGGGGGAGCTATGCAATGTAAAAACTGCGAACACGATTGCCATTGTGGAAATAATGGTCAATGTGCTATATGTCAATGTTCTAACTGCGAGCATAACGCATTAGATGAATTTTGGAAAAGAAATGCGGAAGATAAAAAACCACACAAGCCATATAAAGACTGAGAAGGGAACTTCACAAGGTAGAAACCCGATAAAGTCCACTATGAATAAATCTAAAAGAAGATCATATAAAAAATACAGAGGACAAGGCAAGAGAAGATAATGGCTGATAAGATAGAAGATTTAGCACAGTTGAGAGAAAACCTTGTTGATGATATTGAACTTAGACATACGAATAGATTAAACATAGCTCTTGAAAACCTAGAAAAAGATGTTGTTAAAATAGCAAATGAACTACCAACTAGACAAGGTAAGTTGTTTGATGCACGATTAGCTGTTGAGATTAGACCAAAATTAAAACAAGCCATTGATGAACACTACACTCTATGGGCTGATGGTACTGTTAGAGAATACGATAAAGTTGCAAAACAGATCGTAGAGAATATGAAGGTGTTACCAATACCAGAAAGATTTAAAACTCTTACTGAAGTTGATATTGAAACAATAACAAACCTTAAAAGAGTAAAGTTCACAGGCTTTACAAACATAGGAACGGAAACAGTAAACGCTTTAGCTGATAATGTTTATTCCTCGACAATAAGTGGAAAACCTATTAATGATATGGTTAAGTCACTTCAACAAAGAATAAACGGAGTTTATATCAAAGCTGATGTTGATGAGATAAATGAATTAGTTGAGTTTGTTGCTACAACAACAGATGAGACAGCAAAAGCAAAGGCGATAGAAAGATTACACACCTTTTATGGTGCAGATCGTGTTGGAAATAATATGAGAAGATATGCTAAACAATTAGCACACGACAGTTTAATGGAATTTGATGGACAGTTTACGAAAGCAAAAGCAGAAGAAGCTGGACTGACGCATTATCTTTATTACGGAGATATAATTGGGGATAGTAGACCATTTTGTATAGCGAATAGAGGTAAAATATTTTCAGAAGATGAACTTAGAGATAAGTGGTCATCTGAGAGTTGGAAAGGAAAATCAACTTCCGATCCATTTACAAGTAGAGGTGGTTATAATTGCCGACACCATCTACAACCGACTGATCCAAGTTGGTATAACGAACAAGGCGATTTAATAATATAGGAGAACTACTATGGCTGACGAGCAAAAAACGGAGATTGAGAACACTGAATCTCTAGAAACAAAACAGGAAGAAATCGTAGAACAACAAGAGCCAATGATCCCACAAAGTGAGTTGGATAAAATACTTGAGAAACGATTAGCAAGAGAAAGAGCTAAATACGAAAAGAAATATGCTGGAATAGATCCAGATGAAGCAAAAAGACTTTTAGAAGAAAAAGAACAAAAAGAACTAGAAGCACAAAAACAAAGAGGTGAGTTTGATAAAATCTTAAAAGAGACTGTAACCAAGAAAGACGCAGAACTTGAACAGATTAAAAACGAACTTACTAAAACAAGAATAGATGACGCATTGATTAAAGCGGCAAGCGAATATTCAGCTATTAAGCCAGATCAAGTTGTCAATCTATTAAAAGATAAAGTTAAACTTGGAGAAGATGGCAAGCCAGAAATTATGGGAGAGAATAATGCTCCGATGTATGATGATAAAGGCGAACTTCTATCCATTAACAAATATGTCGAACAGTTTTTAGACGACAATCCTCACTTCAGAACAGCTAACCCTAGTGGTGCTGGAAGCAAAGGAAGTATCGGTGGTGACACGCCTAAACCTTTTAACTTGGCGGACTTGGATTTAAATAATCCAGAAGATAGAAAAAAATATGCTGAGTATCGCAAGAAGCGTAACTCTCAGCCAACCATTTTAAATTAGGAGATAAATAATGGCTAACGAAACAACTAGCTCAACCCTATCGGAACTCTTTACAGAGATGGTAGCGGAAGCTCAATTTGTTATTAACGAGAAAACTATAATGAAAAATCTCGTTAAGAACTACACAATCCCATCTGGGCATAAGGCAGTAGAAGTGCCTGTATATCCAGCAGTAGCGGCGGCGGCAGTAGCAGAAGCAACTGACCTTTCAAATACTGCTGTTAATCCAACATCTGTAACTATCACAGCGTCAGAAGTTGGTGTAATGACGACTTTAACCGATCTAGCTAGAAATTCAGCTGGAAGAAACGTAGCGGCTGACATCGGAAGATTATTCGGTGAAGGTATTGCTAAAAAAATAGACCAAGACTTAATTGCTCTATTTGATGGTTTCTCAACTGCTGTTGGTACAGATAGTGCGGCTTTAACACCAGCTAAAGTGTTTGAAGCGGCTTCTACACTAAGAGCGGCTGGATTACCAGTTGATGAAACTTATCTAGTGTTACACCCTAAGATTGCTTATGATCTTAAATCTGGTATCACTAACACATTTGCTGGACTAGATCACGACTTGGCTAACGAAGCACTAAGAAATGGCTTCATCGGTCAACTTGCTGGAATTAAAATCTTTGAAACTGGCAATATGTCAAATACTGGTACTGCTGGTGACTATAAAGGTGGAATGTTCCACAAAGATGCATTAGCTCTAGCTATGATGCAAGACATCAAAATTGAAGTACAAAGAGATGCTTCATTAAGAGCAGACGAGATCGTTGCAACTGCGGTTTACGGAGTAGGCGAAGTTCACGACTCATACGGAATTGAAGTCCTAGCGGATTCTTCAATCCAATAATCTTTTATAAGATTAACGTTAAAAGGGGGGGATATTTCTCCCCCCCTAATTATTTACAAGGAATTTAATTATGGCATTTGCGGCACGCACAGATTTAATTACATATCAGCCAGATATAGGGGATATGGGGCTTAGTACAGCACAGCTTGATACTTATGTAACGCAAGCAATAGCAGATGTACAAAGAGATATTAGAAACAAATGGTGGTCAGTTTATCAAGCTAACAAAGTTAGAGACAGATCATATATAGGATCAGTAGAAATAGATTTAACTCTATTAACTGATTCACAATGGACAAGAGCAACAGTTTATAGATGTTTAGGATATTATGTTTGTCCTTCATTGACAAAGTTTAACGCAACAGGTGACGAAGATCGTTTCCAACAAATGGGTAGTTATTATAGAACAGCATACGAAGATGAGTTCAGCGATATTTTAAGAGATGGTGTTGAATATGATGTTGATGATGATGGTACTGTAACCAATACTGAAAAAGAAGCTGTTCACACATTAAGATTGGTTAGATAATGGTAACAGTTAATATGCAGATTGAAGTATCTGCTGTTAAAGGAGCATTAGATCAGATTAAAAGAAAGATCCCTAGTGCCAGTCGAAAGTCTATCGGTGCATCATCAGCCTTTATAGAAAATGCAATTTTAAAAAGAACTGAAGCTGGCAGAGATTATAAAGGTAGAGCATTTAAAAAATACTCTAAAGGCTATGCAAGAAAACGAGCTAAAGAGGGAAGAACATTAACACCAAATTTATATTTTGAAGGTTTAATGTTAGGTAATATGACTTTTAAAATTATAAGTTCTACAAAAGGAATAATACACTTTCCTAATACAGATCAAAACAAAAAAGCATTTTGGCATAATATTAGTGGTGCTGGTAAAGGAAAAGTAGTAAGAGAATTTTTTAATGTTAATAAAAAAGAAGAAGATAAAGCAGTTGAAGTATTTAGAAAATCATTTGAAAAAGAATTAAGAATATGAGTGAAAGAGAAGATATTGCGGCTCACATAGTTACAACCTTATCTGCGGTTAGCAGTCCGATTACATTCGGCAAAGTAACGAGAGAGCCTTTTGAATTAGATGAGTTGTCTCAACAACAATTCCCAGCAGTTTTTGTGCAGACTGCTGATGAGACTAGGGAAGATATTACAATCAAGAATAGTAATATCACTCGAACAGGGACAATAGATTTTAGAATATTTGGTTTTGTTGCCAATGCAAGTGCAAGTACAGTTAATATAGATACTAAACGGAATGAGTTAGTAACAACAGTTGAGACTGCATTGGATAGCGACAGAACCAGAAATGGCAACGCATTGGACACCCAATTAGTTGCTGTTGAAACAGACGAGGGAAGTATATTTCCTTATGGTGGTGCTATCATCACTATAAGATGCTTCTATAACTTCACGCAAGGAACACCATAATATGAGTGATAAAGTTTATTTAATTAAAAATGGAATTACAGTATTAACTGATAATCCTAATAAATTTCTAGCAGATGGGTGGACACATAAACATAACAACCCAGAAGCTAAGAAGCCGACAGGGAGAACTTATGGCAAAAAGAAAAAAACTTCAAAATAAAAATGGAGACACTATTGAGGTTTGGGATCACCAAGTAGAACAAATGGTCAAGCAAGGCTGGTCAGATGGATCTGCAAAACCCAAAAAGAAATCAACTAAACCAAAATCTTTTAATACAGAAGAAGGAGAAGAATAATGGCAGTACACACAGGATCGGCTGGACTAGTTAAAGTTGGAAGTAACACAGTTGCAGAAGTAACAGCTTTCACACTAGAGACAACAGCAGATGTAATCGAGTCAACACAATTATCTGATTCAGCAAAATCATTTGAAGCTAGTAGAGTTACATTTACAGCAACTATTGAATGTGCTTGGGATGAAACAGACACAAACGGACAGGTAGCTTTAAACGAAGGTCAATCAGTAAGTCTACATCTACACCCAGAGGGAGCAGATAGTGGTGATTATTACTATACAGGAACAGCTATTGTAACTGGAAACTCAGTATCAGTAACTATGGATGATTTGATTAGATTATCTATATCTGTTCAAGGAACTGGTGGAATTACTAGAACTACAATATAATTTGACAATCTTATTAAATTAAGATAAAAAAAGCGTATGTCAGCAATCGACAAAATCAAAGACCATTATAATTCATTAAGTAAGGGCGAGAGCAAATACTTTGAGGAATGGGATTTAACTTTTTATAAAGAGCCTATCAATCTTGAAAAGAAAGGTAGATTATTTAAAAAGATGGAAGCTGATCCAATCGAGGGTTTGGCATACGCATTGATTGAACTTGCCTTAGACGAACAAGGTAAGAATTTATTTACATTAGAACATAAATTAGCATTAATGAAAAAGGCTGATCCAGATGTATTATCTGAAGCGGCAACTTGGTTAATGCAAACACCCACAAAAAAAGACATTAAAAAAAAATAACAACCGATCACGACTATCATACGATAGTTCAGTTGGCTGATTATTTGAAATTACCTATTCATAAAGTTATGGAGTTCTCAGTTGAGGAGTTTATGACTTGGATAATATTTTTAGAACAGAAACGCAAAGACGAGCAACATAAAGCTAATGTTGCAAGGATGCAAGCTAAAACTAGGAGATAAATGGCTAAACAAGTTAAAATAGATATAGTAGCAAGAGATAAAACAAAAAAAGCTATTGAGTCATCAAAGCAAAATCTAGGTGGACTGAAAAAATTTGCATTAGCCGCAAGTGCGGCATTAGCGACTATTGGTGCTGGTCGTGCTATTGGAAACTTAGTTAGAGTTGGTAAAGAAGTTGAAAGTTTACAAGTTAGATTTAAGTTTTTATTTGGAACAGCAGAAGAAGGTACAAGAGCATTTGATAATCTTGCAAACTTTGCCGCTAAAGTTCCATTTAGTTTAGAAGAAATTGCGGCAGCTTCTGGTAATCTTGCTGTTGTATCTAAAGATGCTAATGAACTTTCAAAAATATTAGAGATTACAGGGAATGTTGCGGCAGTAACAGGATTAGATTTTCAAACTACTGCTAGTCAAATTCAAAGAGCATTTAGTGGTGGTATAGCGGCTGCAGATGTATTTAGAGAAAAAGGTGTTAGATCTTTATTAGGATTTGAACAAGGTGCAAAAGTTTCAATAGATCAAACTATTGAAAGATTTGAAGAAGTATTTGGAAAAGGTGGTAGATTTGGAAACGCTACTGATGAACTTGCTGGTACTTTTGAAGGTACAGTCTCTATGCTTGGAGATAAGTTCTTTAAACTTCAAAATGATATTAATAAGTCTTTCTTTACTGAATTAAAAGTTCAGTTTGGTGATTTAAATACATTTCTAGCTAACAATGAAGATGAAATTGCTGAATTTGGAAAAACTATCGGTGAAGCATTAGCAACAGCAGTTAGATTTACTGCTGATACTGTAATATTTTTAAAAAATAATGCTGATTTATTAAAAGCGGCACTTACTGCTATTGTTGCTGTTAAATTTGCCTCATTTATGTATGGAATAGCAACTGCCATAAGTGTAGCCAATATAAGAATGATGGCTTTAAATGCTACAATGCGTAAAAATTTAATATTCTTAGCTGCTACTGGTGTTGTCTTAGGTATTCAAAAAGTTATTGATGCTTTAGGTTTATTTGGTGATGAGGTTGTTGAAAACACTTTAGATCAAAATGGTTATAATGATTCATTGCGAGAATTTGATAGACAATTACAAAATCAAAAACAATCATTAGCAGAGGCAACAGAAGCACAAGTATCATTAGGAGCAGTAACAGAAGATCTAAGTGATACATATGAATTCTTATCTCAAAAGAATACAATGTCTAAACCTTATCAAGATTTAACAGCTTCAGTAGATCAAGCTATTTCTAGTGTTGAGGCTCTTACATTTGCACAGCAAAAGGTAACTCAAGGATTTGAAGATCAAAAAACATCTTCGAGAGAAGCACATAAAGTTGAAGCTGAAGGTGTAAAATCTAGAAAAGAAGGATTAGAAGAAACTGGAAGGGCATTAAAGAAATTTACTGAAGCAGGAGCGGCACGATCTAAAAAAATGTTTAGATTAAATCAAGCTGTTGCTATTGGCGAAGCAATTATGAATACTTTTGCTGGAGCTAACTTAGCATTAAAAACTTTACCACCACCATTTAGCTTTGCTGTAGCTGGATTAACAGTTGCTACAGGACTTGCTAATGTTGCAAATATCAGATCACAACAACCACCAGCACAATTTGGTGGAGCTAGACAAGCTGGATCTCCATTCTTAGTTGGAGAAAAGGGGCCAGAATTATTTACACCAGCTACCGCTGGAACAGTTACACCTAATCATCAATTAACTGGTGGTGGTCATACTGTAAACTTTAACATAACAACAGTTGACGCACAATCATTTGGTGCTTTACTAGATACAAGACGAGGACAAATTGTTAATATGATTAATACTGCTTTGAATAATAAAGGACAGGCGGCTCTAGTATGAGTGGTGCATTTCCAACAACACCGATTGCTAACGCTATTACAATTAAAAACAATCAAACAACGATTGTATCTACATCTATTAGTGGTCGCAGACAGGCTAGACAATTACAAAATCAAAGATGGGAGATGACAGTATCATTTCCTATTATGACTAGAACAAACTTTGCTCCAATATTTGCTTTTATCAATTCACAAAGAGGTAGAAAAGAAACCTTTACATATACACCACCAATTATTGATGACTCATTAGGAACTGAAACAGGATCAGTATTAGTGAATGGAGTACACGCTGTTGCTGATACAACTATTGCTATGGATGGATTTGCTGGTGATGGTGCTGGTCGATTTAAAGCTGGTGATTATATTAAGTTTGCTTCACACGATAAAGTTTATATGGTCGTTTCAGATGTAACTTCATCAAGTAATGCGGCAACAGTAACAATAGAGCCACCATTAACAACTGCACTAGCTAATAATGAAGCAGTTACTTATGATAGTGTTCCATTTACAGTTGCATTAAAAAATGATGTTCAAGAGTTTCAAATAGGACAAGACGCTTTTTTTAGATACGAATTAGACTTTATCGAGGTTATATAATGGCTAGAGGTTTACACTCTGACCTAAAGACTGAATTAGCAACAGATCATTTAGACCAGATACATTTAATTCAGTTTACTATTGGTAGTACAATCTATTATAGAACGACAGCGTATTTTGATATTACTTACGATAGCAATACATATACTGCTGGTGCGGATATTTTACAGATACCATCAATAACAGAAGCTAGTAAAGTTGCAACAAGCTCTGTTAATTTTTCTATTGAAGGTGCTAGTCAAACATTCATAAGTTTATTTTTAAACAACGACCATATTCATAGACCAGTAAAAATATTTAGAGCATATTTAACTGACGCTGGTTCATTAGTTTCTAATCCTTATGTAATATTCTTGGGTTATATATCTGGTTATAATATTAATGAAACTATGACGACAAGTAGAGTATCTATTAATGTTGCTAATCATTGGGCAAACTTTGAAATGAAACGAGGAAGAAGGACTAACGATAATTCACAGCAACAGATATTTAATGGCGATAAGTTTTTTGAGTTTTCAAATGCTATGATGGTAGATATTGAATGGGGTAAGAAAATAGATGACCAGTAAATATAAAGTCATAAAAGCAGAAAAACATCACATAAAATATTTACAGAGATTTGTTAAAAATATGATTGATGGTGCTGATATAATTTTTCCTCAAATGAATGTAGTCAAAGCAACTCGATACGGATCTAAAATGATAGAAGATGGAACTGTATTGTGTCTAGTACACGATCAAGAAATTGTTGGATCAGTTTGTGGTGCGATAGTTGGCTGGTGGTTTGCTGATACAAAAGTTTTAACTGAACAAGGTTTTTGGATTAATAAAGAACATAGAAACTTAGAAACTGCAAGTATGCTGTTAAAAGCATTTAAAGCGTTAGCAGATCAAAATAATATGCCTTGTTTATTAAATACGTTAGATGGAAAAGAAATTCCAGCTAGAGATAAATTATTTGCTGAACACGATTTTAGGCGTGTTGGTTTTAAATATGGGTATGGTTTGTAATGTGCGATAATCCGATTGATGACATAAAAGATATTATTGATGATGGCTTAGATTTTATATCCGATGCTATTGATGAGACATTAGACTTTTTATTAGGCTGGATGATGCCAGATATGCCAGATATGCCAGACTTTGAAGCTATGCTTCACGGAGACGGGATAATGGTTAATAAAAGGAACTCAGACGCTTCCTTGCCTGTCTTATATGGCACTCGAAGAATTGGTGGTAATATAGTTTGGCTCGCAACATCATCTGATAATCAATTTTTATATGTTGTTGTTGCATTATGTGAAGGTCAAGTTGCAAGAATGACTGAGTTGTATTTAGACGATCAATTATACGCAACTTATACAGGATCAGATGGAACTTATGGAACTGCCAATCAAACTGTATCAAGTTTAAATGTTGGATCGCCAACTTCTGCTCCAACAAATACTTCTGGTTTATCTATTGAAACAGATCACCCAATGTATAAAGCAGTTGAGGTTATAGATGATGTTGATACAGATATCTATCCGACTAATTTTATATTCTTTGATGGTCACGATGCTGGTTTTGATACTTCAATTAATTTTAATACTTCAAGTTTAGGCTGGACATCTTCACATCTAGGTAAAGGTGTTTGCCACGCTATGTTCAGTTTTAAATATAATGCTGACGCATTTGGAAAAATACCTAAAATAAATTTTGTTATAAGAGGTAAACAAATTTTAACTGATTTAACAGGATCAACTTATGCTTATTCTGCAAACCCAGCTTTGTGCTTGTATGATTTTTTAACAAATACTAGATACGGAAAAGGTTTGTCTGCAAGTGATATAAATACAACTTCATTTACAACTGCCGCTAATGTTTGTAATACGCAAGTCACACCATTTGCTGGAGCAGATGCACAAAATCTATTTGAGATACATACAGCTTTAGGGAATAAAACTAAACTTATTGATAATGTCAAAAAGATAGTATCGTCAATGAGATCTTATTTTACGTTTAGTGGTGGATTATACACAATTAAAGTTGAAGGAACAGGATCAAGCGTTTTATCTATTAATGAAGATATGATTGTTTCTGGTATTCAAATACAAGGTGAAACAAAACAAAAAAGATATAACAGAGTTATTGCTCGTTTTGATAATGAAGAAAAGAATTATCAACCAGATGAAGTTATCTACCCGCCTAAAGATGAAACAAATGTTGGAGCTAGTTATAAATACGCAACAATGCTTTCTAATGATAATGATGAAGAATTACATTTTGAGATGCAGTTGCCTTGTACGACTAACCCATATCAAGCTGAAGATTTAGCTGAATTAGTTTTAAAAAGATCAAGAGATGGAATAACTGTTAAATTTGTAGCAACTTCTGAAGCTCAAGAGTTAATTGTAGGCGATATATTTCAACTAACACATAGTGGAATGGGGTTTAGTTCTAATAATTTTATTTGTGTTGGATTAAGTTTGCAAAATAATGGTAATGTAGGAATAACAGCAATCGAATATTCTGCTGATGTTTATACATATAATACTAAATTACAAACACCATCACAGCCAACTACATTCTTGCCAGATCCAAAAACTGTTCAAGCTCCAGTTTTAGTTTCAATAACTGATACGCCAGTTAATGTGACTGAAGGAAACTTAAATGTTATTATGACTGTTTCATTGAGAGGAACTTCAGACTATTTTGTAGATAAGTTTGAGGTGGTTTACAAGAAAAGCACAGATACAATTTATAAATCTGCTGGTATATCATCACAGGCAATAAGAGAGATACCAGTTGAAAGTGGTGTAACATATAACGTTAAAGCAAGATCAATTAACACATTAGGCTATAAATCAGCTTATGTTGCTGGAGATCATTTCGTTGTAGGATTTAGTGATCCACCAGCTAATGTTGCAAATTTCTCAATAGACTTTCAAGACGAGATTGCAGTTTTAAAATGGGATCCGTCAACAGATTTAGATTTAGCATATTATCATATTAGATATTCACCAAATGCTAGTGATAGTTATCCTAACAGTATTGTCTTAGTTGATAAGGTCAGTCCACCAGCCAACTCGGTCATAGTACCAGCTAAAGCTGGGGTTTATTTTATCAAGGCATTTGATTTATTAGGACACGAAAGTTTAACTGCTGGAAGTGTTATAGGAACTGTAACAGAATTTGCTGGTCAAAACCTTGCAACTACAATTACTGAAGAAACAGCATTTGCTGGAACTAAATCTCAAGTTGTTATTGAAGATAATGCTTTAGTTCTTGCTGGTGATGAAGTTACGCTTTTTGACGCAGTAAGTGGCAACTTTGACGATAGAGTTGGTTTCTTTGATGAGGTCGATGGATTTGAAAGCACAGGAACATATACATTTGCTAATCAAATTTCTTTGCCAGCTAAATATCAAGGTCGAGTATCATCTTATTTAAACGTAGATCAATTAGATCGAGTGTCATCATTTGACGGGCTTGCTGGATTGTTTGATTCTGCTCAAGGCTTGTTTGATAGTGCTGGTGCTTCACCCGATATGGATGCCAAATTATTTATCTCAACTTCAGATGATGATTCAACTTACACAGCATTTACACCATTTCAAGATGGTAATTATGAATTTAGATATGCGAAGTTTCAATTAGTATTGACAACAAATTCAAGTTCACAATCACCAAAGGTAAACAACGCACAGGTAAGATTGTATATGATGGATCGAACTGATACAGGATCTAACATAGCAAGTACAACATCAACAAGTGGAAAAGCAGTTACATTTAACACAGCTTTTTATGCTGAGCCTAGTTTAAGCATTGTTGCACAAAATTTAGCAACGGGTGATTTTTATACAATAACCAGTAAATCAGCAACAGGATTTACTATTGAATTTTTTAATTCTGGTGGATCAACAGTCGATAGAACATTCGATTATGTTGCCAATGGACAAGGCAGAGCCATATAACTTTACAAATTAAACAAATAACATTATAAGGAGTACATAATGTCACAACACGATTATAACATAGCCAATCAGACGTTCCCAGCTACACGAACTGACCTAAATAACGCTTTAGGTGCAATAGCAACTAATAACGCTGGTAATTCAGCACCAAGCACGACTTATGCAAACCAGTGGTGGTTTGATTCAGATGGCAACCAATTATATATTCGCAATAAAGATAATGACGCTTGGGTAAAAGTTGTAACTATTGGTGCAACTTCAGATAAAATTGATTCTATTGCAGATAGTATTTCTATTGCTGATGCTGGTGGTGTTACAATTACAGTTGCAGATAACTCAGATAACTTAACATTAACAACAACAGATGCTGACGGAAGTATTGGGCCAAATTTGAGACTTTATAGAAATTCTGCTTCGCCAGCAGACAATGATGATTTATCAACAATAGACTTTGAAGGTCGTAATGATGCTTCACAAGATGTTCAGTATGGAATGATTAGAGCTATACTTAAAGACGCATCAGATGGAACAGAAGATGGTTTGTTAGAATTTCATCATATGAAAAATGGTTCACTTGCACCGAGTTTACAAATTGGGCCAGACGAATGTGTTATCAATGAATCAAGTAACGACTATGATTTCCGAGTAGAATCAAATAGCGATACTCATATGTTATTTGTCGATGGTGGTAATAATAATGTTGGTATAGGAACAGGCACTGCTGATGCAAGATTTCATATTATGACAAATGATGCTAGTGCATTACTTGACGCAAATGGTGATGATCTATTTATAGAAAATACAAGTTCTACTGGAATGACCATTGGCTCTAGCAATAGTGGAGAAGGACATATACGTTTTTCAGATAGTGATGATGCTGATGTAGGTGCAATAGGATATTTTCACGGAAGTAACTACTTAAACGTAAGAGTTAATGCCGCTGAACGTATGCGAATAGATAGTAATGGTAAAGTTTTAATAGGAACAACATCTGAAATTCAAAATTTTGGTGATGATAGAAAAAGTCTTTCAATTCGAAGTACTGGTAGTGGACATTATGGAGTGCTTCAAATAAGTGGTAATGCTGATAGTGACGACCAACTTTTAGGAATAGTAAACTTTTATAATGAAACTACTTCTTGTTCAAGAATTGATAGTGCTAGAGTATCAAATACATCAGACGCCAATTTGAGATTTTGGACTGCTCCTTCAAGTGGTGGAATTGCTGAAAGAGCTAGGATAACAAGCACAGGATATCTACTTGTTGGAAAAACTGCTGTTGGAACAGCAGAGGGTTGTTCTCTACACCCAGAAGGACAAGGTCAATTTATTCGAGATCAAGGTGTTCCTTTAGTTGTTATGAGGAATGGTGATGATGGTGACGTAGTTAAAATTCAACAAGCAGGTTCACTTGAAGGAACAATATCAGTAAGTGGTTCAACTGTATCTTATAATGCATTTACTGGTGGTCACTGGTCAAGACTTGCTGATAATTCTAAACCAACAATACTTCGTGGAACTATAATGGAATCAATAGATGAAATGTGTGACTGGTATCAAGCTGTTGCGGAAATAGCAGAAAGCACAGATGATGAAGGCAACGTAACACCAGCACAAACAGTAAAAGAATCAATAGCGTTAGGTGATAAATCCGTTGGTGATGCAATCACTTTTACATCTAATGGAACTGAGTACACAGGAACTATTGTTAAAGAAGATGACGTAAAGCATAATAAATGTAAAGTGTCTGACACAGCAGATAGTAAAAAAGTTTATGGTGTATTTTCAAACTGGGATGATGCTGATGACGGACTTGATGGTGATGTCAATGATATGAATATTGCTCAAGTTGGTACATTCGTTATAAGAGTAAATGCAGATGTAACTGTAGAAGCTGGTGATTTACTTGTTTCTAATGGTGATGGTACAGCTAAAGTACAAGATGATGACATCATAAGAAGTAAAACAGTTGCTAAAGTCAATTCAACTGTAAAAATTGAAACTTATGCAGATGGCAGTTATACTGTACCTTGCACACTACATTGTTAAGGAGAGAATATGTTCACACTAGACGGAAAAGAATATGACGAAACTAAATTATCTGACAAAGGTAAGGTAGCTTACGCACAACTTCAATACGTTGCCGAGCAAAGATCAAAACTATTTTTAGAAACTGATCGGCTGAATACAATAGAGGGAGCTAATTCTGCAATCCTCAAAGCTGAACTACCAAAAGAGGAAGCTAATGCCGAGTCAAAGTCAGAAGAATAGCGAAACATTAATCCGTCTTGAAGCTCGGATAGAGACTATTGAGAACAATCATCTAACGCATATCCAAAGCTCGATAGATAAGATTGAAAAGCACATAGCGTCTATTTGGAAAATAGTCGGCATATTGTGTTTTATGTTTACGATAGTATTTGCAGAGACAGTTAAATCATTTATAGATTTATTAGTTATTTAATAGAGGGATATATATGGAGAAGATAGTTCTTATCCTATCAGATCAGCACATACCTTATAATCATCCAGAAATGTTAGACTTCTTAAAAGCAGTCAAACAAAAATACAAACCTACTCGCATTGTAAATATTGGTGATGAACTTGACCATCATAATATGGCGGTT